>Ga0209092_10001436_pt1 | contig 23209 bp, 19 predicted proteins | sample FraStrMetagenome_FD_187446 | JGI IMG/M metagenome (GOLD analysis project Ga0209092, IMG submission 187446) | Marine eukaryotic phytoplankton communities from Arctic Ocean - Fram Strait ARC3M Metagenome (SPAdes) (version 2) | ecosystem: Environmental > Aquatic > Marine > Oceanic | place: Fram... | reverse complement strand
CTTCAAGGATTATGTTGCTTTGAACCGATATAGAAAATTCGGGTTGCTCGAGAAAATGGGCAAGTCCTACAACCAGCTGTTCTTCAGAATCACCTTGGCTAAGGTGCTTTACTACCCTGTGATGGTCGGGCTTCCCCTCGCTTTCAGCGGCCTCGGCGCAGGTCAAGTCATCTTAGGTTGGCTGTTGATGCACTTCATCGGGGGCCTCACTTTGGCTCTCGTGTTCCAACCTGCTCACGTGATGGAAGATCACAACTACCCCTTGGCTGAAAAAGGAGGCGTTATCGAAGATGACCCGCTCAGTCACCAGCTCAAAACAACGTGCAATTTCGGAACCAAAAGCCGTTTCCTGACTTGGTACAGCGGTGGACTCAACCACCAAATTGAGCACCACCTTTTCCCCAACATATGTCACGTGCACTATCGCGACATTGCTCCAATCGTGCGCAAAACTGCAGAAGAGTTCGGGCTCCCGTACCGGTCTAGCACGACATTCCTAGATGCTGTTCGTCTTCACACACAGCAACTCAGGCAATTGGGGCGTTCTGAAGGCGCCATTGCCTAAGCGAGCAAGAAAACATTGAATGAGAATCGGACCCTTCGGGGTCCGATTTTGTTTTACAACCAGAATAGGAGCTCCAACCCGAGCATACGGGTCATGCCAGGAGAATTCTCCACGGCTTCGAAAAGGTCTTCATCAAAGCCTTCACCGCCCTGAACAACAGACCGCCCTAGGCCCAAGTGAGCACTGACCGAAAAGTTCTGGTGAATCCGACATTCAGCGCCAACAATCACGCGAGCGTCCGTCCTGTTCCAAGCCATGGTTCCACTGCGCCCCATCCATTCGACAGGGGACTTCTTAAAGCACTCACCCGCCAGCTCAATGCCAAAAAGCTCCGACCAACGCTGGCCACTATTGGCTCTCGGAATCACCCGGAGCCCCAAGCTGTATTGCATGGCTGAATTGAAGTGCTGTGGCCGAGGGCGAAAATGAATGCCCTGCTCGGCCGTTGCTTCGGAGAGCAAACCCAATCCTCCGTGAAGGCGAACTTCATCCTGGAGGACGACCGCTACGTGCACATTCTTCCATCCAGACGCCCACAACGAAGCGTCTGCACCAATACCCACTGTCCTTTCTTGGGACAGAGCGGAAGACATCCAAACCAGACATCCGAACAACACACACAAACGAGATTTTAACACACCCGTAAGTTACGGCAATGTTAACACAACGTCAAGTGAAACCTTGATTTTTACAAAATACCGAATATTATAAGGGTTTCAATGACTATATTAACCATTGCGTCGATGACAAAGCCCATTCAACCCTCATTCAAAAACATTGATTTTCCCAAGCAGTGGATTGCAGGAGGAGTCATGGATGCTGAATACAAGGAATACGTTCTTCTCGCTTGGCTACAAAAGCTGAAAAACGAGTTTAAAAACACCCGCCTTTATCCCGCACTTGGGGACATCATCCAAAAGCACCATGAACTCAAACAGATTCAATCAGAGTTGACCTCATCTCATGAAGCCGGGCCATTGAAAAGCCTCGACTTGCGAAATCTTCGTTTGCTTCGGCAATCCAATCCACACCAAGACCAGTTAGAATCCTATTTGGATGCGCTCATCCAGCGGGCACTGCCCCACTTGAGTTCCGCCATGGACGAAGGGAAGGCCCTTTATGATCTGGTGGCGTCTCAATTGCAATTCGTTTCCGTTGGGGTCCAGCCCATTCGCGTGGCAGAGGGATACTTATTGGTGACTCAGGGACGACCAAACAAACGACAACTCAAAGCTTACCGTTACACGAAGTCAAGGGTTATTCAAAACGATGACGCCTTTCTTGAGCTTCGACTCCAATGCGTGGAATCGCGACCGATATCCCGCTTAGAACAAGCGGAAAACGTGAAGTGGTCCCTGATTAAAAGACACAAGGATCTCCCTCAACCGGCCACATACCATGTCCACTTAGACTGGAACATACCCATAAACCAGACTTTGCTGCCCATTGCCAGGCGCAAACTCCTTCAAGAAATTTCCAAAGACGGGGTTACTTGACAATGGTCACCTTGATGGCAGATGGGCCTTTGTGACTCATCTCCACTTCAAAAGTGACTTTGTTGCCCTGCTCTACTTCTTCCTTCATGTTCGTCACGTGGGCAAAAATGCTCTCGCCACTGTTGATGTCACGAATGAATCCGAAGCCTTTGTCTGGATTGAACATGGTCACTTTGCCATGGCGGGTTTTGTCCACCGGCTCCATATCCTCATCCTTCGGGACGCTGATTTGAATGTCCTCAAGGTTGATCTCTTCCCGCTCCGTTGGGTCCGGGGGGGTGTCCACGATTCTACCGAACTCGTCGACATAGGCAATCATATCGGGACTGTCCAAGGTGAGCTTGTTGCCTTTGGCTTCGAGCTTCTTGGCGTCCTTTTCCTTCTTTTTCTTGGCGCGTTTGGCTTCTCGCTCGCGCTTCCCGAAAGTTTCTTGTGATCGTCCCAAATCAGTATATTTTGCGCAAATGTAGCTGTTTCCGGGCGCTTAGATGAGGTCAATTGCAGAGTTTGTGCACGAATCCGTTCGGCACGCCCAGAAGATGAGTCGAGCCTACACGACTTGGACAATCCGCCAAGACCGCTCACGAAACACCACTTCGGAGCCCGCACCATGGCCCATCATGGCCAGGGCAAGAGGAGCATCGGAGGAAATCGCTTGGAGTTTGCCCCATTCCGGCACATCGAAGCCACCAAACGGAACCCCAAGGAAAAACCCTCCCCCTTCCACCAGAACCAAAGCTCCCGGGCCGATTGTCGTCCTTTCAGAATTCAACTCGAGCCTTTGGAAGGCCGACATCATCGCCTCCATTCGGGCCAAACGCTGCCCTGCCTGTTCCATTTCAAGGTGGACCATGGCCCTCCCCGTTTCATGCTTGTCACCTGCAGTGCTTTTCGTTTCCTTGGTCAAACTGCTGGCCAATTCATCCCATTCGGACTTCGCACTCAAGTGAGCTGCAACCAATGCGTTCTTGAGGGCATTGACCACCTGTTTTTTTTGCACGCTCATCTGAGCAGTATCCTCCAAGACTCATCGACCCTCAAGAGTTCGCAGGACATGGGTTCTGCAGAAGGAAACTCCATGTGGACTTCCAACATGTCCTCCGTCAACTGCTCTGCCCTCATTTGGCCCTCTCCCCATTCTGCGACCCGCAATTCAGCCTGCTCTTTTCTCCCATTGGTCAACCACTCACTCGAGCTCAAAAACATCTCCACTTCCGCCCGATAACCCGCAAATCGAGACCGCGAAGATTGAGCCACCCAAGCCTCGGCTTCCTCCCACCTTCGGGCATCTGAAGCTTGCATATACGCTTTCACCATCTCGGTAGACTCTAAATCCAATTCCACCATTCTTGTCACAACATACCAGACGCTGGTCTTCAAACGCATGGTCAAGAATTGATAAGACCGCCCATCGGGATCTATCCTAATCCGGAAATCCCCATTGGCGACGGGGTCACAAGTGCAATTGGAGACTTCAAGCCGGGCTCGATCTCTTTCGACCTCTTTGTGGTGCCTCGACTGTATGTCCTGTGGCAATGCCGCCAAGGTCACTTCGAGTTTGTTCTCTGACCACTTCTGCCAATCCAACCAACTCTGCTGCTCACCTGGCACCACACACAACGCCGCTTCCTCCCAATTTGATTCTAAGCGCGAACCCAAAAACTCTCGGGCCACACCCTCCCAACCAGGAGGACAGACTCCCGTGTCTTGCGCAAACTTCGGGGTCAAAAAAGAAGACATCACCACCATCGCGCAGCAGAGGTGTTTCGTGGATAAGCACATCTTCCAAAAATGCAGGAAAAAGACGATTCCGCCCAGCCTCAATTCACAACAAGGGGCAATGTCCTCCAAGACAAGGCCACACAAACTTGGCTGTGACGGCATCCCTGGCAGATTCCGTGGTCATGCTCGCCATGTGCGCCCGAGGTGGATGCTGTTGAAATCTGGCAACGGAAGTCCATGTTCAGTTTCTCGCCAATTGGTGACCTCAGGAGTCACGTTCAAGCCCTTTCCATTCCGCACCCTGCATCTTTGCTTTGAGCTCAAAGCAGGGCATGTTTCTTTTTTCTAGAGATTCTAGCTCTATTCACAATTGTGGATAACCACTGTTCCTTCATTGTGAAGTAGAAGCACTCCCCAAGTCCAACCAATTCCAAAAAAAGGCCTCACAATTGTCTTGTCAGCGACGGCACTGCGGCGAAAGCCAAAGACCTCTTCGGAGGGTTGGGCAACCAGCATCGTCAACACCAAACGGGGTTCGCCCCCAAAGTGCGGCTCTTGCCACTGACCAGAATCGCGAAGGCGAATCTGATGCCGACCTTGAATCGGAAAGCGCCCTGAAAATGGGCGGGACTTCGGTCCTGCGGAGTTCGCTCCGCACCGAAAGTGAAAAGGCGCTGCAACCCGGCCCGCGAAAGCAGGCGATCTTCAGTGAAACGGGCGTGAGACATGCGAGTGTCCGCAATTCCTCCGGGAAAACAGCAGCGAGAGAGAACGGGTTTACCCGTCCGATCTGAGGAAGGCCCAAATTGACTGGCGTCAATGGGCCGACACACACAAGGTTGAAAGGCCTTCATGTGTGCACCGAAGGGTCTAGGGACAAACCGCCGCAAGGCAATGTGCCCCTGATGGCTAGGACCGATGTAGGCAACTTCATCGTGTCGACTCAACTGACCCGTTCAGTTGAACCGAGATGACCCCGGTCGTCCGGGTGCCTTCAGGACAAGCTCAGGTCATCGACCAAGGTTTGCCCCGACACCACAAGGTCCGGAGCGCCCCTTAAAAGGCGCAGCACAGGAACCCCCGTTTCCCTGTGAGCCGAACACCTCCGGGTGGTTCGTGCCCGGAAGAATCCGCATCAGAAATGAAGGACTTCGGTCTGGATTGGACGGTGCGGATTTCTTTTTTCCACCCCAAGCTTCAACCAACCTGACACACGGCCTGGCTTCGCGAAACGGCTGGTTCTCTTAAAAAGCAATCAATCCAATGCGTCGGGAAGTCGTCGTTTGGCAATCCGTTCTAACGGACCAGGACACGCTTTTTGGTGGCAGGACACACAACCACCCACAACAGCCATGTAGGTTTCTTTGCTGGGGGTATGATTGAAATTGGAAACGTGGGAGGAAAATGCAATGGAAAGCGCCTGAAAGCCAACGACCAACATCGTCGAGTCCGTAGGCTGAAGTTTGGAGAAGTCATGCTCCGTTAACCGGAAATCCGTGGCCTCCTCTCCCGCCGACAAAACGGCCAGCACTGATTGCAACTCCAGATCAATGTCCCTCATGGCCTGAGCCAATTCCGAGGTGCGATTGGGCTGAGCTGGCGCCAAACGAGGATTTTGGTTCTGGCTAGACTCAGAAGAACTCGAGCACGACGGGCCAAAAACAAACACCATGAATGACGCGATCAACGTCCAGTGAAGGGGGCGAATCATTCTTCTTCAATCATGACACCCGTTGCCATAAAAGCCAACTTCAATTCCGGCTCGATGATGGCGGCAATCTCCTCTTCCGAAGCACCTGCGTCCTGCGCATAATGCCGGCGCATGTCCACGGTCAACGTGTCGTAAAACGCTTCGCCTTCAATGATGGTTCTTTTTCCTTCTGCACCTTCTGTCGGCACAAAAAAGGCGTAGTCCAGGAAACGAACGAAAACCGTGTCTTCTCCGGAAACCACGTCCATCCAACACCCTTTCTTCGGACAAGTGCTTGAAATCTCTCCCTCGAATCGGACATTAGACCTCCCCTCATCGGCCAAAACCCCTCTCATGGTCTGGGCATCTAAGGCGCCATCGAGGTCAATGACTGAGCCATAAAACATCTGCCCCTCAGTGTCCCCATCTGGAGAAGAAACCGGAGCACTCTCGCCTCCAGCACAAGACGGTAACGCCAGAGCAGCAGCCAAAGTCATGGCACAGAAAAGAACAATGGAAGTCCGTTGGATCATTCAGTAAAGGTAGTGGGTGTCGTCCCATTCGACTGCCCACACGCACCCGGCTTTTGCCACGCTCTTTGAACCTGAAATCAACCACTTGACTTTAGAGGACGAGTTCAAAAATACTCTAAGTGTAGTTCGTACACTTGCAGGGTAAACTTGATCGATGAAGTACCCAGCTTTTTCTCTGTCCTTGGCTTTTTCAGCTCTTACCGTCGGACTGTTCTCTTGCAGTCCACAGGTACATCCTTCACCGCAAGACAGCAAAGAAGCATTTGTAGACAGCATACTCTCCACCATGTCCATTGAAGACAAAGCTGGCGAGATGACACAGCTGACCCTTGATATGGTCTGCGTGGGTGCTCCGTATGCATTAGAAGAGCCCCACCGTCTTGACACCAGCAAGCTCCAGAATGTACTTGTGGACCTAAAAGTGGGCAGCATCCTCAATTGCGGTGGCCACGCATACGGTCCTGAACAATGGCATGAATTGATCGGTGGCATACAAGAAGCCGCAGCCCGGAAGGAAACCGGGATTCCCGTTTTGTATGGAATCGACGCCATACACGGAGCAACCTATACCTCAGGGTCGGTCCTTGGACCGCAACAAATTGGACTTGCCGCCACTTGGGACACAGCCCTGGTTCGAAAGTTTGCTGAAAATGCAGCCATGGAAGTGACCGCCTCTGGCATCCCCTGGAACTTCTCGCCTGTTCTCGATGTGGCACGTGACGCCCGTTGGCCGAGGTTTTGGGAAACGTTCGGCGAAGCACCCAAACTGGTCAGCGACATGGGTGTTGCCATGGTCAAGGGCTATCAAGAGGGCCCTTCGCCCATTGCGGCTACATTGAAGCATTATGTGGGCTACAGCCGACCTCTTACAGGAAAAGACCGCACACCCGCTTGGATTCCTGAGCGTCAGTTGCGTCAAATCTTCCTGCCGCCTTTCGCTGCCGCAATCGATGCAGGAGCAGCCAGCATTATGGTAAACAGTGGCGAAATCAATGGCATACCTGTGCACGTTGACCACCACATCCTCACGGACATTTTGCGTGAGGATCTCGAATTTGATGGCATGGTTGTCACGGATTGGGAAGACATCAAGTATCTCTTTAGCCGGCATAAAGTGGCGTCCGACTACAAAGATGCCATTGCGATGGCCATCAATGCCGGAATCGACATGAGCATGGTCCCAACCGATACTGAATTCCCCGTCCTGCTTGCGGAATTGGTCCGCGATGGCCGAATCCCCATGGCGCGCATGGATGAAAGTGTCCGCCGGATTTTGAACATGAAGTACGACCTCGGCCTCTTCCAAACTGGTGGTTTTCCGCCTTCTTTGGCAGACTACCCCAAGAAAGAATCCATCGAAGGTGGTGCAATCAAAGCGGCTTTGGAAAGCATTACGCTGCTCAAAAATGAGGGCCAACACGCGGCCATCGCAGGCGCGCCCATTCTGCCTCTCGGAGGCTCAGGAAGAATTCTCGTTACCGGTCCAACAGCCAATAGCCTCAATGCCCTCAACGGCGGTTGGTCCGGCACATGGCAAGGGACAGACCCGACTTACAACACGCCCGGACGCCCCACTGCTGTGGAGGCCATGCAAGAAGCCTTGGGTGAAAACCGTGTCTCCTTTGCCGAATTGGACATGGCGTTTACGAGTCAAGATGTCGCTGACATTGCCCGCAATTTGAATTCGAAGAATACCCAGTGTGCAGTGGTCTTTCTTGGGGAGATGCCTTACACCGAAGGTGTTGGCAGCGTGGAAGACATTGAACTTTTCGAAAACCAACAAGAATTGGTCGAGGCCATTCACGCCACTGGCACACCCGTCATCGGCGTTTATATCGGTGGTCGTCCTCGCACTCTATCGGACATCGAGCCCTTACTCGACGCTTTTGTAATGGCCTATTTGCCGGGCGACTATGGCGCCCAAGCCATTGCCGACGTGCTGGTGGGAAGCTTCAACCCCTCTGGACGATTGCCCTTTACTTGGCCACGTCACGCTTCGGCACACTTGACATACGATCGGAAGCACACAGAGAACGTCCACTCCGATTTCTCGCTTAGCGCATTTAATCCGCTTTACACCTTTGGCAGTGGCCTCTCCTACTCCAACGTCGAGACGACCTCTATTGAATTGATTGGAGACAGCATCGTGAACATGGGCGACGAAGTAAATGTCAAGGTGACCTTGGTCAACTCAGGTGAGCGTTCCTCCACCGAGACGGTCATTTTGTATTCTCAAGATCGCGTGGCCAGCATCACACCCGCTGTGGATGAACTCAAGGCCTTCAAACAAGTCGTGGTGCCTGCCGGTGCCACCATAGAAGTAGAAATTGGCGTTTCCAGCAATGAACTCGGATTCATTGGAATGGACAACACATATATCGTAGAACCTGGTGTGTTTGGATTGAGGGTGAAAGAACAGGTGGTTGAATTCAATTTGGCTCAATAATCAAACCATACACATATAAAACATGAAACACCTTACCTCCTTTATTGCCCTCTGTTTGGTGGCAACGGGCCTCAATGCCCAAACCGTGTCCGTGACATGGAACCTGAACATGACCAACGAAACGGTGGCCGCAGATGGACCATTCGTCGCTGGTGGTGCTGATTTCGGCACCCCCGGAACCAATCCAATGTCCGACGACGACGGAGACGGAATTTGGACCTTAACCCTCGACGTGGCCGTCGGATATACTGGCTATTACACTTTCACCAATGGTGCATGTGGAGACTGGTCCTGCAAGGAAAACATCGCCGGACAGGACTGTGCTAATCCGGACAACTACAATGACCGTTCTCTGGACAACATCACCGAAGACACGGTGATCAACACTTGCTTCGGACAATGTTCCACTGATGGAAGCTGTACCGCATCCAGCTCCGTAGACGTCACCTTCCAAGTGGACATGTCAACGTCAAATACAGACGGTGGTGTCTTCATGTTTGGTGCATTCAACGGCTGGAACGCCGGTGCCAATCCCATGGATGACTCCGATGGCGACGGCATCTACACCCTGACAGTCAACGCTCAACCCGGAGGATTCGAATGGAAGTACTTTGGCGGAAACGGCGAAGAGACCTTTGACCCCGCAGTTTCTGGTGCGTGCACCTTGACCTCTGGTGATTTCACAAATCGCTTCATTATGGTTGAAGGCTCAGATGCCATTACCCTCGACGCGGTGTGTTTCAACAGCTGCGACGCCTGCGTTTCAACGCCATGTGTCGACCCCGCATTGATTGACTCTACGGCGGTATGTCCTGGCATTTTCGCGCCAGTTTGCGGTTGCAACGGAGTAACGTACAATAACGATTGTGAGGCTCAAAACTTAGGCGGTGTGACCTCTTGGACAGAAGGTGCGTGCAGCACTTCTTCCATGGTGACGTTCCAAGTAGACATGAGCAACGAAGACATTGCTGGCGGCATGTTTGTGACTGGATACACCATTGACAACTGGTGCGGCACATGTGTTGAAATGACCGATGCCGATGCCGATGGCATCTATGAAGCTACTGTCGAACTCGAATCTGGCGACCACGAGTACAAATTCAACAATGGCGGTTGGGATGGCACTGAAAATCTCGACACCGACGAGGATGCAGCTTGCACCTTGACCACTGTGGAAGACAACGGAACCTTTGTTAACCGCCTTTACACGCTCGTTCCCGGCACAGGTGACATCACCCTCGATGTGGTTTGTTTCAACAGCTGCGATGCTTGTGAGACAACAGAGGTGCCCAACACATCCGTGACGTTCAACGTCGACATGAGTGAGCAAGAGGTGAGCGGTACCGTTTACATCTCAGGCGAAACCATTGACGGTTGGGCGGGCACTCAGGTGGCCTTGGACGATGCCGATGGAGACAACGTGTATTCAGTGACCCTCGAGCTTGCTCAAGGCCAGCACGAGTACAAGTACATGATCGGAAGTTGGGACATCAACGAAGCCCTTGACGCTGTCCTGGATTCTGCTTGCACCCTCACCACCGGTGGTTTTACCAACCGTTTGCTCGTGATCAGCTCAGAAGACGCCATGGACCTCGCGACGGTCTGTTACGAGTCTTGTGACGCTTGCTTGGTAGACAACGTTGCAGAAATCAAAGGTCTCCAGTTCAACGTTTATCCAAGCGTGACCGACGGTCAAGTGACTGTGGCTTTCCCAGCGCCTTTGGCTGAAGCTGCTCAAATCGAAGTTCGCGACCTCTCCGGTCGCCTCGTCCAAAACACGAACCTGTCTGCTGGAATGACCCAAACCCGTTTGGATCTCCAGAGCGAAACCGACGGATTCTACGTTGTCCGCGTCACCACTGGAGCGAAAGTCGCGACGGAAGTGATTGTGAAGCAGCACTAATAAAAGACCCCTAACATCATCATGAGAATCTTGCTCCTCTTGGCCTGGCTCCTTCCTGTAACAGGAATGTTCGCTCAGTCCTTGGCCGTCACAGGAACCGTGACGGATGCTGACGATGGCACTCCTCTTCCTGGAGTGACCGTTGTGGAAAAAGGCACCTATAGCGGTGGCGTTACTGACCTCGACGGTCAGTACACCATCATGGTGTCCTCTTCTAAAGCCGTTCTGACTTTCACCTACATCGGTTATAAAACCACCGACGTCGCCACTGGCGGAAAGTCCACACTTGACCTCCCCCTTTCGGCCGATGTGGCCGGGCTAGAGGAGGCCATTGTGATCGGATACGGCAATCAGCAAAGGAGCAAGATCTCAGGTGCTGTGGGCACCATTGACCTCAAGGATGCCACTTCGGTTCCTGTCCTTCGCACCGAGCAAGCCCTGCAAGGGCGCGCTGCAGGTGTGCAAGTCACCCAGAATTCAGGACAACCGGGATCCACCCAGTCCATTCGAATCCGGGGTACAGGGTCTCTGAACAATGCAGAACCCCTCTGGGTCGTGGATGGCATTCCCACAGGTGGAATTGACTTCCTCAACCCTTCTGACATCGAATCCATTTCCTTGCTCAAAGACGCTGCTTCGGCTGCGATCTATGGCGCACGTGGTGGCAACGGTGTGATTTTGGTGACCACCAAAAAAGGCGCCAAGGGCCAACCGGCCCAAGTGACTTACGATACCTACTACGGCATCCAAGAGCCGTGGAAGAAGATGGGACTTCTCAATGCCGAGGAGTACGCCATTCTCATGAATGAAAGCCGCGCATCTGCCGGGCTTGTGCCATATGCTCAGCTTGCAGATCCCGCAGCACTCGGCGAAGGCACAGACTGGCAAGACGCCTTGTTCCAGCGCGCGCCCATGGTGAGTCACAGTTTCAACTTCACCAAAGGAACCGCCACCAGCTCGACTGCGATTGGGGGAAGCCATTTTGCCCAAGACGGCATCATCGGTGGAGAAAAAGGCCGATTTGAACGCACCACTTTCCGCATCAGCACGCAGCAAGATGCCGGTGATCGATTCCGCATTGGCCAAACCGTCAACTTTACCCACATCGAGCGCAATGCGCTTGCAGAAAACAATGAGTTTGCAACGCCTGTGGTTCGCGCACTCAACATGGACCCTGTGACCTTGGTCTCACGTCCCGATGGCTCTTACGCGTATTCCGAATTGATTGGAAGCGACATCGCCAACCCCATTAACCAAGTGGCCACTTCCTATGACAATTGGATGACCAACCGCTTTGTCGGCAATCTCTTTGGAGAGTATGACCTGAGCCAAGCGCTGAAGTTTCGGTCTTCTGTCAATGTGGACCTGTCTCTGGGCTCTCAAAAGATTTTCCTGCCCAGCTATGACTTGGGCATCGGCGAGAACGACCCAAACCGTCCAGCTTACGAGTGGCGTGAAGTGAATGGATTGATTCGCAATGAAAACAAATGGTCAAACTGGCAGTGGGAAAACACGCTTCAGTACGACAAAGACCTCAAAAATGGCGACCGCATTCAAGGCATTTTTGGTTATTCCGCTCTGTACGGGAACTACCAAAATATTGGCACCTATCGTGACAGCCTGAACTCCAACGACCCCGAGTTGGCCTTCCTCGACAACAGCCTCAACTTCAACGAGCAAGCTCCCAATGCCAGTGGCGGATTTGGCGAGAGCTCCTACCTCTCCTCTTTTGCGCGCATTCAATACGAAATCGGCGACCGATACTCCATGAGCGGAACGGTTCGTCGCGATGGATCATCCAAGTTTGGAGCGAACAATCGCTATGGCATATTCCCCTCCCTCTCTGCCGCATGGAACCTCACCGAACTTCCGTGGGTGATCGAGAAAGACTGGATTGAATTTGCCAAGGTCCGCGCCTCGTGGGGAAGAAATGGAAACGCCGATGGCATCGGCAACTTTGACTTCACCTCTGTGGTGTTCAATGGCCAGAACTACACCTTCGGTCCCGAACAGCAGCAAGTCAACGGCGCAGGCCCTGTGACCACTTCTAACCCCGACTTGAAATGGGAAACTGTGGACCAGTTTAATGCCGGTCTCGACGTAGACCTCTATCGCGGTCGATTCAACATTGTATTGGACTATTTCGTAAAGAACACCAATGACATGTTGGCTGTGGTTCCCGTTCCCGGGGTGGTCGGCTTTCTCCCTGCGGCAACCAATGTGGCTTCCGCTCGAAACAAAGGCCTTGAACTCTCCCTCACATACAGGGGCGAGAAAGGCGATTGGGATTATGATTTCACCGGTAACCTGAGCGTCATTCGCAATGAAGTGACGGGACTCGGAGAAGGCGGCACTCCAATCAACACCGGTGGCGTCTTCGGCGCTGGCAATGACTTCTCTGCTTACACCGACATCGGTCTCCCCATGGCGGTCTTTTACGGCTTCGAAACTGCAGGCATCTTCCAAACAGACGAAGCCGCCTCGGCCAATGCGGCTCAACCAGACGCCGTGGCCGGTGACGTGATTTTCGTGGATCAAAACGAAGATGGAATCTTGGATGAAAACGACAAGACCGTCATCGGAAACCCCCACCCTGACTTCACCTATGGGGTGACCACCAACCTGAAGTGGAAGAACTTTGACATGAGCCTCTTCATCCAAGGGTCTCATGGAAATGACCTCTTCAACGGCATCTTCCGCTATGACTTGAACACGACCAACCTTCCCGTTTCTGCATTGGAGCGCTGGACTGGAGAAGGTTCGACCAACGAGCATCCCCGCATTACGCATACCGATGCCAACCAAAACAACCGCGTCTCCGATCGTTTCGTCGAAGACGGTTCTTTCCTCCGGGTAAAGAATTTACAAATCGGATACACCCTGCCTGACCGCATCATCGACAAGATGGACATCGGCAAATTCAGGTTCTACGTCTCTGCCACCAATCTCCTCACCTTCACCAACTACTCCGGTCTAGATCCAGAAATTGGGTCCAGAGGAACCTTGGAAATCGGCATCGATCGCGGCTTCTATCCTGTGGCGCGCAACTTCATCGCTGGCCTTAACGTCACCTTCTAATCCTGCATACACATGATTCGGAAATTCCTCCCCCTTTTAATGGTCCCGGTTCTTCTTGTTTCCTGCAAGCAGGATTTCTTGGAGCGCACACCGGTGGTTGGCGCCACTGAAGCCAACTTTTACCAGACCCCTGAAGACGCCCTGAGTGCGACCATCGCTTGCTACAACACTTTGCAGCAAGAGGTCACCAACATTCAAGGTTCTTCTGGCCTCAAACCTCACTTCCGCTGGTACTTTGGCGACGTCATCTCTGATGACACCGACAAAGGCGGATCTGGTGACGGAGACGACCCTCAGCTCTATGATTACGAGCGATTCCAGGGCAACAGCAGTGGTCAAATGCTGCTCGTGGAATGGCAAGTGGCCTATCGCGGCATTGCGTATTGCAACCTCGCGCTCCAAAAACTACCCGAAATCGAAATGGACGAAGACGTTCGCGATGCATACATCGGCGAAGCCAAGTTCATTCGGGCACATTGGTACTTCAACTTGGTGACCACCTTTGGCGGTGTTCCTTTGGTTACAGAACCCTTGGCTTCTTCCGAATACCAGCAACCCCGTGCCACTGCAGCGGAAATCTGGTCGCTCATCAAGGACGACCTCGACGATGCTGTGACCTTCTTACCACAGCGCAGCGAATACAGTTTAAATGAGCTTGGACGCGCCACACGTGGTTCTGCCCAAGCCCTCTTGACAAAAACCTACGCGTATCTCCAAGAGTGGGAAAGCTGCTATCAGGTGTCTGCTGATTTGGTAAACGAAGGCGAGTACAGCCTCGACCCAGATTTCGGCAATGTCTTCACCGAACAAGGCGAAAATGGTTCTGGGTCCATTTGGGAAATCCAGTACATGAATGCCTCTGGCGGCAACTGGGGACAACAGTTAGAAGGCACCTTCTCCAATGTCTTCCAGCGGGCTCGCGGTCAATTCAACGGATATGGATTCAACTTGCCTACACAGGATTTGGTGAATGCCTTTGAAGACGGTGATCCGCGTTTGGCCTTTACCGTATTCCAAGAAGGAGACTTCATGGGCGACCGCGGTGAATTCACACTTGAGTCCACTGGAATGCCTCACCTTTTCTACTCTCGGAAGTACTTCAACAACGCATCGGATGAAGCCTCCTTCGGAGACCCCAACCCCAATGGCCACACCAATGACCGTGTTATGCGCTATTCGGAGGTCCTCCTGTTCCATGCAGAAGCCTGCCTGAACACTGCCCGTGCTTCAGAAGCGTCTGACGCACTGGAGGCCGTTCGCCGCCGCGCCCGTGGTGGTGTCACATACAACCCCATGGATCCGACAGCTGTTCTCCCCTTCATTTCGGTTGGCGAACTCACGATGGACCACATCTGGCATGAACGCCGGGTAGAATTGGCACTCGAAGGACACCGCTTCTTTGACCTTGTGCGTCAAGGACGTGCCGGATCCGTTATGCAAGCCCACCTCGACGACAACTTTACCGGAGACAACTACACCTTTACAGAAGGCGTCAACGAGCTTTTCCCCATCCCCAGCAATGAGATCACCCTCAGCGGTGGCCTCATTACTCAAAACCCCGGATACTGATGCGCATTCATCATTTCCTTCCCTTCGCCATCCTGCTTCTCGCCGTCGGCTGCAAGCCCACTGTTCAAGAAGGCATTGATTTGCCCACAGCTCCAACAGCCGCATTTGATTGGGAGTACCTCTACGTGGACACAGCCGCTACTCCATACACAGACTCTAATCGAGTTGTCTTCACCTCTCTAGCAGATGAGGGGTTCTTGCACTTTTGGGACTTCAGCAATGGGTTCACCAGCAACGCTTTTACCGACACCACATTTTACCCTCAATCCGGGGACTATGAAGTGACCTATTCGGTCTACAGTGCAGGTGGTTCGGGTGTAGCCTCTACAATCGTCCCCATTGCGAACACCGTAGAGCTTCCATGCGAAGGAACCCTGGCCTTGCTCACGGGGTGCGACAACCAAAAGACATGGATCCTTTCAGGCGAGGAAGGTGCTGTGGCCGTGGGACCGCAGCCAGGAAGCACAGAATGGTTCAGCAGTCCCGCTGCAGGGTTGGTTCCAGAGCAGTATGACGACAGCTACCAGTTCACGGTCAACGGAGAGTACTTCTACAACAACAACGGTGGCACCGTGAACCCTTTCGAGGGTTATGTGGTCTCAGAACTTGTTGTTCCAGACACCCTCAACTACCTCTTAACAGATGGTGCTGGCCTCAATGGTGAACCACAGATTTACCTGCCCGCTGACGACGCCGGTTTCTGCTGGTTCATGGGCGTATGGGATTCTGGTCCCACGTTTGACATTGTCGACATCACCGAAGACCGAATGGTCGTGGTTTCTCCTCAACAAAACGGCGACTGCTCTGCAGGAGAAGGGTTCTTTACCTTGATTTTCACTGCACAATGAACCTGAAGTCTTTGCTTTTCCCCCTCTGCAGCATCTTGTTGTTTTCCGCGTGTGGCGAAGAGGAACCGGCTACCCCTGCTGAATTTCGCTTCTCGAATGACCGCACTGCATTTGAAAACGCCTCCAATGAGGTGTTCACTTTCGACGTGCGCATTGACGAAGCCAAGACAGAGGAAGTTCGGGTGCGCTATTCCACAGAGGACATCACTGCGGTGGCCGGCGAGGACTACATCGCCACCTCGGGCACTGTGACCTTCGCTCCCGGTGTAACCACTCAAACGATTGAGGTGACCATCCTCATTGATGAATATCTCGAAGGAGACGAGCAGTTTGTCGTGCGGCTGAGCGATCCAGAAGGTGGATACCTCCGCGACAACCTCCAAGAAGCCATTGGCACGATTCGGAACGACGACGACATCATCTTCCTCTCCGACGCTGGATACACCACGCCCGAGTCCTACCCGGGCATGACTCTGGTTTGGGGCGATGAGTTCAATACCAACGGAGCACCGGACCCATCCAAGTGGACCTATGACTTGGGCAATGGGAATTGGGGCTGGGGCAACAATGAGCTCCAGAGCTACACCAACAGCCCCGACAATGTGGACGTCACCGATGGGCGCTTGTTCATCTTTGCCCGCAACGAAGGGAGCTACACATCGGGACGCATCAAGACCCAAGGGATCTACGACTTTCAATATGGACGCGTGGACATCCGTGCAGCCCTGCCCATTGGCCAGGGCATCTGGCCTGCCCTCTGGATGTTGGGGTCTGACATTGACACCGAAAGCTGGCCCGCTTGCGGAGAAATCGACATCGTTGAAATGGTGGGACACCAACCACGCCTGGTGCATGGCACCGTGCACTGGGGGACCGACAATAGCGTTCATCAGCAGAACGGATCTACGGCTCCGGCCTTGTCCTTCCCTGCCACCTTTGCCACAGAGTTCCACGTGTTCTCCATCGACTGGCAAGAAGACGAAATCAAGTTCTACTTGGATGATGTGCACTACCACACCATTACCCCAAGCAACATGAATGGATTTGACTACCCGTTCAACGATGAGTTCTTCTTCATCTTCAACGTAGCCGTTGGCGGAAACTGGCCAGGAGACCCGAACGAAACGACCCCCTTCCCTGGATTTATGGCCGTGGACTACGTGCGAGTCTTTCAATGAGCACTGTCCCATTGCTCCTCATTTGACGAGATTGGAAAAAGGCCCCTTGCACCGCGCAAGGGGCCTTTTTCCTTCAAACCGCCCCTCTCTTCATTGCACAGACGCAAAATCGATTCGGGATGCGATTCACTGTCGCTTACATTGTCTGTATGAATGCCACCTACACTTGTAATCAATGCGACATGGCTGTCAAGGCCGAATGCGCAAAGTGCGATGTCCCTCTTGAAAACGGACACCTTGACCTTCCCGACGGCTCCTCTGTTCAGGTTTCGCGGTGCCCTTCTTGCGAAGGCAAAATCAAGTCGCCTCAGTGCTGTGGAAGCGACATGACATGCAGCATGTAACCCAGCAATGTGCCCCGCTGCTTTGCAGTTTGGGCGCCCTGCTCTTGATGCTGTCTTTCGCCTCTTGCGGCGGCACATCCTCTGACGCTTCCGCAATGGGCCATCACGCCGTCACCTTGTGGAACGCTGACACCCTCAACTTTGTCCCAGGTCGTGTGGCAGACTCCACACTGAATGCGACAGGCGATTACCGCTTAGACGCCGGCCGCATCCGCCTCAAGCCCATTGCACTGCCCCGCAATGACCGACGGTGCGACATCACATTAGAGGTCAGCTTGCGCTCGGCAGGTGATCCTTGGGACAAAAGCGGCACCCTTTTCGCCTTTGCCGATGCCGCCGGACGAGACTTCCTCAACCGCATGCAACAGGGCGGCGATGCGGATACAACACGTTTCGCAGGCATCGTAGCCGAAGGTGACCGGTCGCCTGCACAAGAACTCCTCCGGTTCATCACGCCGTTCGGCGTTGGCCACTTTAGCCACTCGGAGCGCGCGCTGGACTACAAGCCTGAATCTGTGGGCGCCTGGGCCGACAGCGTGCATTGGTCGACAGACCTTTCGGTCATGCAACATTGGCTCACCCACGCCGACACCCTTTGGGTGGGTGTTTACATCGACACCTGGACCGACGAAGGCTACATTTTGAGCGCCCAAATTCAGATGAAGGAAAGCCATCTTCCTTGCGATAAAGCACTTGATCGGAATACACTTTCCTTATTGAATACCACCAAGTTAGCGCATGATCAAAGGCCCTACACCGCCTTTGCTCACGGCCCCTTAACCGTGCCCTTTAACCTGGAAGGACCGGCACAAAATACCACACTGGATTTCCTAACCACTGGACACGGAGGACACGCCGGTGGCGATGAGTTTACAGAGCAAGCGCATTGCCTCATCCTCGATGGCGACACCCTGAAGCGCTGGACCCCTTGGCGCAACGACTGTGGTGCCTACCGCCGATTCAACCCCACCAGCGGGTTCTGGCCCTCCACCTACGTGCTCAATGGCGACACCCTCGAAGAACGTGTGGCTTCCTCAGATCTCAGCCGCTCCAACTGGTGTCCTGGCGATGCGGTCCATCCGCTTACCCTCGACCTGGGAGACCTTGCTGCAGGAAACCACACCCTAGAAATCGCCGTTCCCAGCGCACAAGCGTGGACCGACAGCACCTTCAATTTTTGGAATACCGCAGCCACACTGCATTGGCAATGAACCTGACCTGCTTTCGCGTACACGCTTTTACTCAAGACCCTTTTGGCGGGAACCCCGCCTGCGTCATTCCGCTCACCACTTGGCCGGATGACCGCTGGATGCTTCAAATGGCGAAGGAGATGGCCGTCGCTGAGACCGCATACATCGGCCCATCAGACAACTCCGAAGACGAAGTGGACTTCCATTTGCGCTGGTTTACCCCAGACCTTGAAATGGACCTCTGCGGGCATGCCACCCTCGCCAGTGCCCACGTGGTCTTGCGCCACCTCACTCCAGACGCCACCACGGTCCGCTTCTCCTCTGCCAGCGGCCCACTTACCGTGAGAGAGCAGGCTGATGGCCGCCTTGAAATGGACCTTCCCTCTCGCCCGCCTGCCCCTGCAAAATTGCCCGAGGCCATTGCAAATGCCCTCAACCACGCGCCCATCGAAGTGCTCAAATCCCGCGACTACGTCTTGGTTTACCCCGATCAAAAAACGGTGGATGACATCTGCATCGACCGCGCAGAATTCGACCAAATCAACTTGGGCCACGGCGGCGTCATTGTGACCGCACCCGGCAACGAAGTCGACTTTGTCTCGCGCTTCTTCACCCCACAAGCCACCATCCTCGAGGACCCCGTAACCGGCTCGGCCCATTGCTCGCTGGTCCCCTACTGGAGCACCCGCACCGGTGCGACTGAGTTCAAAGCAGAGCAACGCTCCGCCCGCCGAGGCCAACTCCAATGCACCCTCTTCGGCGACCGTGTCCTCATCCGCGGCCATGCCCTCACCTTCAGCGCGGCCCAACTCTCCTCGGCCCTCTTCACCAAGGCCACCGATTAAAAAGTGGTATGGTGATCCAAAGAAGGAGCAACTGAAGAAAAGTGAAATGGGCAATGATGGGAGTGCCATTGAAACCACAGCAGCCGACTTATCGTTGGGGAATGTCAATTCCCGCATCTTCGCATCATGAATTCCTCTCCCAAGATTTGCGTGATCGGCACTGGACGATCAGGAACAGGTCATTTCACAGCCGTTGCGGCAGATCTCGGAATGGACATCGGCCATGAAACCGAGGGGAAAGACGGCATATCCTCCTGGTGCCTCGTTTCCAAACTGCCCTATTCACCATATGGTCCAGCCCACCCAGACATCAACTGGGATGACCACTTGGTTGGCATGCAAATTAGGAATCCACTCCAAACCATTGCCAGTTTAGAAACATTCAATAAGTCCAGCTGGGCCTTCATCTTGGACGATGCCCAAGACCGCGTGAATCAGAAATGGTGGAAAAAGGCCAGCATGAGGAAAAAGGCCATGTGGCATTGGCTCGACTGGAATCAGCGGGCCCTAGAACAAGCTGAAGTGCACTGGACCCTGGGTGATGCTCCGGGCATTGGACCAGCATTGGCTCAGGGTACTGGACGAACATCTCTGGCTTCTGAGTGGAAAGACGCCTGGTTTGCACGAAAGAAAAACGCCAACAACGCACATTCACGGGTCCCCAAACTGTCCACATTACTCAAAACTTCTCCCCCAGTCGCCCTTCGCAGAATCAAGCATGCATATTTCGGGAACAACCTAGACGAAAACGGACTGATCAAAGAAGACCCAGCACTCGCCAAGGACATCATGGCGTTTTGGAAAGAGGTACAGCGCAGCTCTGCGTCAATGCACCAGCTCTGATTCATAGAACCCCAACAAGGCCGATGTCGCAGCCTCCCAATTCAATTGAGTCTGAAAGGCTTTGATACCCGCCTTGGAGAGGGCCTCAAATGCGCTCGGTTCAGCCGTCATGGCACACAATGCATCTGCAAACGAAGCTGCAGAACCCGCCGCATGCACCCCGCCGCATGACCACTTTTCGACCACGGCAACCTGAGCTGGGCAATCGCTCACCAATATGGGCAGGCCGTAGGCCAGGTATTGGAACACTTTGTTGGCGTATGTCGTGTCGTGGTGAGGATTCCGAAGGATGGGACAAATGCCAATGTGTGTGTCTTCCAAAAACCTCGGAAACCCATCAGGGCTCACCCACCCATGGAAATGGACCCTCTTTGCCAAACCAATCTCTGTGGCAAATGACTGCAGCGCCGGTTGGAAACTGCTGGTCCCCAAGATGTGCAACTCCACCGCAGACAATCTGTCGTCTTGCGCCATGGCCTCCAATGCGGTCATGATGCCTCGCCGCTCACCAGTGTCGCCGATGTACAAGAGTTTCACCGCGTGATTTGGCCGGTTTTTCGGTTGCCCGTTCGGGTTGAAGGCAAGGGGTGTATAGTTGGGGACCACAGCAAAATGAACCTGCCGGATTTCAGGCCGAATCCGATAGGACTCCGCAGCCTCCTCGGTGACCACAATCACACCATCGGCCGCATTGATGTATCGGGTCTCGAATTGCTGCCACCTGCGGGGAGAAATCAACCAACGCCCTAACCCTTTCTTGAGGTGAGGGTATTCCTTCATGATTTCTGGCCGGTTTTCATGCAAATCGAGCACGATGCGGACGCCCTTTGGCCGTGCGTAAAATACCGCCCTGGCCACCTTTAGATCATGGACATGAACCGCGTCAAATCCAGAGGACAAAAAATGACGAATCTGGCCACGCAGCTTCCAATGATAAAACGGCAAAGTATAGGCCAAGGCAGACAGCTTGTACCAAACATTTCCCAAGGCCACTTGGGTGACCCGAATGCCATCATGATCAAACACTCGGTCTTGCTCGTTGCGGACATTGAAATTGAGCAGGTGAACCTCGTGACCCTGACTCATTAGCGCATGCGCCTCTCGCTCCACCCTCAGGTCAGGAGGAAAAGGGTCATCTAAAATCATCGCAATCCGCATCCCTGCAAAGAACGCAATCAATTCCACTACCACACAGAACTCATCACCTTTGCCAGAATCTCTCGATCATGTGCACTCCGCCAGCACGAAAAAGACCCAAACATCTGCGGATTCATCGTCATCCGAAAACACTTCAAATGACCATGACCTGATTAAGTTTGTGTCCTACAACTGCCCCTCTGCATGCTGGCCTCTGTTCTCGGACTCACCTTGCTGTCAGCAGCACAAACCACCGGTTGCGCTGACCTCTCGGCCTTAACTTCGACTGAACCATGGCACGCACCCCAACCACCGACATTCCCTTGGGCTTCACAGCGCCAGACTTTTCGCTTCCCAACGCGGTGACAGGCGTTTTGCGCAGCCGAGATGAACTGATGGCCAGTGGGCCGAGCGTGGTGGTGTTCATGTGCAACCATTGCCCATTTGTGGTGCGCATCCTCGCGGGATTTGTGCAGTTCGCCCATGAATACATGGACAAAGGCGTCAACGTGATCGCCATCTCCAGCAACGATGTTGTGGCGTACCCTATGGATGGTCCAAAGCACATGGCCAAACTGGCCCAAGAGCATGGTTTTCGCTTCCCCTATCTCTATGATGAGAGCCAATCCGTGGCCAAGGACTATGAAGCCGCCTGCACACCAGACTTTGCTTTATTTGATGCCAATCGAAGGTGTGTCTATCGCGGGCAGTTCGATGGGGCTCGACCAGGCAACGACGTGGAGGTAACAGGTGTGGACATGCGGTGCGCACTGGACGCCTTGATTGCGGGAGAAACTGTGCCCGCAGAAGGTCAAATTCCATCCTTGGGGTGCAACATCAAGTGGAAACCGGAATAAAACCTCAGCTTGTCCGGGCTTTTCACGAAATTGACCGCATGAGCAACGGCTACATCCTCGCACTCGATCAAGGAACCACAAGCAGCCGGAGCCTGGTTTTCGATCAAACGGGCAACATCCTTGCGATGGCGCAGCAGGAATTCCAGCAGCATTACCCCAACCCAGGATGGGTAGAGCACAACCCTGAAGAGATTCTGCACACCCAAATCCAAACGGCACATCAAGCCTTGAAAGAGGCGGGACTCAGCATGTCCGACGTGACCGCCATTGGCATCACCAACCAGCGGGAGACCACCGTGGTCTGGGACCGTGCCACAGGAAAAGCCATCCACAACGCCATTGTTTGGCAAGACCGGCGAACCGCCGACTACTGCGATGGACTGCGCAGCGACGGCCATGCCGACGACATCCGCCAACGAACCGGATTGGAGATTGATGCCTATTTCTCGGGCACCAAAGTCCGCTGGATTTTGGATCACGTGGAAGGGGCACGTTTACGCGCCGAGCAAGGCGAGCTCGCCTTTGGCACCATCGACAGCTGGCTCATTTGGCATTTGACTGGAGGGGCAGTGCACGCCACAGACCCCTCGAATGCGTCGCGTACCCTTCTGTTCAACCTGCACGAACTCGATTGGGACAACCAGATGCTGGCCCTCTTCGACATTCCTTCCTCCATGCTGCCCGAGGTGAGGGAAAGCAGTGGTCATTTTGGACTCGCCACAAGATTGGACGCTGCAGCGCCGCCCATTTGCGGTGTGGCTGGTGACCAACAGGCCGCCCTGTTTGGTCAGCAATGCACCCGGCCAGGAATGGTCAAAAACACATACGGAACAGGCTGCTTTATGCTCATGAATACAGGGCACCACCCCGTGAGCAGTGCGAACCGATTGTTGACCACCGTGGGCTGGACCATACAAGGCCAAACCACCTACGCCCTAGAAGGCAGCATTTTTATGGGCGGTGCC
>Ga0209092_10001435_pt1 | contig 23217 bp, 18 predicted proteins | sample FraStrMetagenome_FD_187446 | JGI IMG/M metagenome (GOLD analysis project Ga0209092, IMG submission 187446) | Marine eukaryotic phytoplankton communities from Arctic Ocean - Fram Strait ARC3M Metagenome (SPAdes) (version 2) | ecosystem: Environmental > Aquatic > Marine > Oceanic | place: Fram... | reverse complement strand
AGTGAAGGTGTCAGCACAAACCATTCCTTTTGTAAAATTGCAAGAAATTATGCTGGAGGAGAAGAATGTGCCATCTATAGATCATGAAGACAAGGCGTGGCCTGAAATAGATAATGGATGCTTTTCCAGGTGGACATACTCCTACATTAACCCATTACTATCAAGAGGTGCACGAAAAACATTGTCTAAGGACGATTTATGGAATGTTCCACCTAGTCTTCGTTCCCCCACTCTCTTGAAAGAGTTCAAGTGAGTTTTTCATATTATACATTTGCTGTGTTTTAAGACCATGACTCATTCTCTTTGCATCATTCATCTGGTCCATCATAGCTCTTTACCATCTGATTTATCCTTGTTACGGAAACTATGGATGATTGCTTCTCCCTGCTTTTTACCAGCTGGATTTTTTCAGTTCGTTACAGTTATATGTCAATGCAGCATACCTCTTCTTGGAAGGCAACTAATTCGTTTAATTGAGAATAAGCCTGAAAACTTTATGCAACAAGGAATTGGATATGCTTTTCTAATTTTCTCTGTCACATCTATCAATGGTATTGCTAATCAACGACAGCTTTTTCTTTCTATGCAATCTGGTATGATGGTACGAACCGCAGTTGTGAGTGCTGTTTACTCAACTTCTTTAAAGTTAAATCCCAGAGGAAAGCTAGGTATTACATCAGGGCAAGTGACCAATCTGGTTGCTGTAGATTCACAAAAAGTGAGTATGAACATTTTGTAATGCTTGTTTGAAACTATAGTTCTTTTTTGAAGCTAACTCTAGATATGCTCAATTTCTATAAAAGTTGTTTGAAATTGTACAGGATGGCCATTTGATATGGAGTTGTCCACTTTCCATGATCGTTGTGATGGCATTATTGATTCTCGTACAGGGACCTGTCACTATTTTTGGGATGTTGGTGTTGATACTCATGGTCCCTCTTGTGAAGCTAATCGTGAGCTTAATGCAAAATGCAAGGTGAGCTCTAAATCATCTAAAAATCAAGTATAATAAGGTTATCATCCACATTTTTTCATAATAATCAAACATTCATTGAAATACAGGAAAGCCCGTGTAAAGCATTCTGATGTTAGAATCCAGACAACAACAGCCATGATAAACGGAATACAGGTAACAAAATTAAATTCATATGAGGAGAAATTTGAAAAAAAGATATCAGAAAAGCGGCGCTTGGAGATGAAGTATTTGAGAAAAGAATTATTTATTTGGGGTTGGACTTTGATATTTACAGTGGTTACACCTATCTTTGCAACTGGCGTAACCTTCATGATATATGTTATAATTGACGAAGCAAATATATTAACTGCTTCAGATACATTTACCACCCTCATGCTGTTCAGTGCATTAAGATTTCCAATAAACCTCTCTGGTCGTCTTGTTGGTAGGCTTGGTCAAAGTCTTCAAGCGTGTGAACGTATATCGGATTTCTTATCACGAGAAACTCACAAAGATCATACTGATGTTCATGGCATTGACGAATATGACACAGATAAAGCCAAAGTCGTAAAGGTAGAAAATGGGACATTTCGTGTTCTCGCAGATGAGAATGAAGCAAATGGGGAGAAAGATGGTGCAGCATCTAATCAAGGATCGACTTTTAGTTTAACCAATATGAATTTTTCATTGTGTAGAGGAGAAATTTTAGCGGTTATTGGATCAGTTGGTAGCGGAAAGTCTACATTAGCAAATGCTTTGGTTGGTGAAATACCAGTTTTACACAAGAAATCATTGAATGTATTGGGTAAAGTAGGTTATTCAAGCCAGATTCCGTTTATTTTAAATGCGACTCTGCGAGAAAATATTCTCTTTGGTAATACATTCAACCCAGATAGATACTATCAAGTTTTGAATGCATGCTGCTTAAATGCTGACATTGAACTCTTATCATCTGGTGATTTGACAGAAATCGGAGAACGTGGTGTAACACTATCCGGTGGCCAAAAGCAACGTCTCTCCATTGCGAGGACCGTTTACGCCAAACCAGATGTAGCTATTTTTGACGATCCATTATCGGCACTTGATGCGGGCACCTCCAGAATTGTATGTGAACGCCTCTTTTTGTCTAAGAACAAATACGATCTGCTATCCTCTACCGCAGTTATTCTTGTTACTCATGCAACTTACTTCCTGCATCAAATGGATCAAATCCTAGTTTTAGAAAATGGAACAGAATTATTTTTGGGATCGTATGACGATTTAATGTCAAGCGAAGAAGCTCATGCAAACGATTTTGTCCGTTCATTAACTCATGATGTTCAAGAAAACAGCATTATTAAAAACGACGATGATACGGCATTTGAATCGCAAAAGCACGGAACACAAGAAAGCAAGATTACAGCAAAGTCAACATCTGTTGGATTGATGACAAATGAAGAGCGAGAATTTGGCATTGCCTCATTTTATACTTGGAAGGTATGGTTTAATGGTGCTGGAGGTTGGATGTTTGCAATATTTCAAGTGCTGTTGCTTGGAATTGATAGGTCTGCGTATGTATTGACAGAATGGTGGCTTGCAAAATGGACAGAAGCGGCTCAAGAGCCTATCATTATTTTGGGAATCGAATTTCCTTCTCAACTAGATGGTAGATCTGCTCAAGTTCATTATATAGTAGTTTACGCTATCATTATTTGTGTGTCCTTTATTGGTACTGTTCTAAGAACCACATGGGCAGGTAAGAGGAAACTTCCACGCTTAATTGAATTATCTTTGGTAATCAATCATTTCTCACTTAGTATTTACCGAAATTAAGTAATGGGTGGGGCTAGATGTGCGGAAAAACTGTTTGAAAAGATGACAATGACTGTTCTTCGTGCCCCTATGAGTTACTTTCATACAAACCCGTTAGGTCGAATCCTGAATCGCTTCACATATGATGTAGAAGTTCTGGACGTACAGGTGAGCTTATTCTTTGACTTTAAACTATTTAGATATCTTTATGTGCATAAATATAAAAACTCAATCTTTTCCACTCAGCTATCTCAAAATATGAGCATCACAATTATTGCGCTGAGTTGGTACGTCGCCGCGGTTGCAGTTTTGGTGACGATCTTGCCATGGTTGATTCTGGTACTTATACCAATCACGTTATCATATATCATGGTTCAGTTGCATTATAGAAAGTCCAGTGTAGATATACAGCGCCTCGATGCAATCTCGCGATCACCTTTACAAACCATGCTTTCTGAGGTGATGGATGGAGCAATTACCATTCGTGTTTTCGACAAAGAAGAGAATTTCAGACGCAAGTTTTTCCATTGTATGGATTCTAATAACGCTGCAATGTTGACATTTATTGCTGCTCACAAATGGCTTGGTGTTCATTTAGAGGTCATAAGTGGAATAGTGATATTCTTTGTGATACTTCTCGTGTCAGTTATGCAACAAAAATCTCGTATTGAGCCTGGTCTAGCCGCATTGTTGATAATATGGTCCACTAACCTTACTATCATTATGGGTTACATTATGGATTCTACATCCGAGTCAGAGGCTGCCATTACTTCAGTTGAACGAATCAATGCTATGTCTACTCTTCCACAAGAAAAGAGTATTTCTCCCAATGGTGAAAAAGTACCTCCAAATTGGCCTCGATCTGGCAGTTTAATGTTCAAACAAGTATACATGCGTTATCGAAAGGACTTACCATACGCATTGAAAGGCTTGTCGTTGGAGCTACCTTCCGGCAAAAGATGTGGTGTTGTAGGTCGAACTGGTGCTGGAAAAAGCTCCTTAGCGGTTGCTTTATTTCGTTTAGTTGAAATAGAAAGTGGTCAAATTTTTTTGGATGATGTCGATTTATCTCAGTTGAACCTTTCTCAGATTCGCGGCAGATCTGGATGCATGTCAATCATCCCTCAAGATCCTGTTCTTTTTTCAGGATCCATACGGGATTGCTTGGATCCTTTCAATGAATGGTCTAATGATGTTATTTTAGAAGCTTTGGATGCTGTTCGTCTCTTAAAGCAAGGTCGTGGAATTGATTCATTGGAGGATCCTGTTGCAGAAAGTGGAAGTAACTTTTCAGTTGGTGAAAGGCAATTGCTATGTATGGCAAGGGCTCTTTTAGCAAAACCAAAATTTCTCGTACTAGATGAAGCAACAGCTAGTGTGGATGGTGAAACAGACAAATTTATCCAAGAGATGCTCCGAACACGGTTCAAAGGATGCACTCTTTTGACCATCGCTCATAGATTAAACACTATTATGGATTATGATTTGATTATTGCAATGGATGATGGGAAAGTAGCGGAATTTGATTCACCAAGTAAACTCCTTCAAGACAAAAATGGAGTGTTATCGCACTTGGTAGATGCTACAGGAGAGGAAAGCGCAAATGCTCTTCGAGCAATGGTGAAGCGGTGAAGCAATTGATTTAGTCTATATCATTTTTAATAGGTATTGCAATTGCAAATCATTCAAAAATTGGTTTTTGAACAGAATATTCGCCAAATTAAGATAAATCACTTTTTAAAAAGCGCGTTCTGAGGAGAATTTCTCAATCATTCCTATTTTTATTTATGTTCAAAATAACTGATATAATATTTCATAAAAACTCTTTTTTGGATTTAAAGGCCACAAGTACCTTCTACATGGCGAAACTATCAATCTGAGAAATATCCTTTTGGAATCTTTTCGTTCGTTACTATAGGTCGATTCAAAATGCCAATCTTTTCTTGTCTTACAAAAAACAAGAGTGTAATACATAATACATGGGGTTGCTTGGTTGTCTAAGATGGCAAATTTTTTTGAGATTTTCTTGAAGAGCATTTTGACTTCGCGTCAAGAAGAAGAAACTAATCAAAGGAATTTTTATATTATACGATACAATCAAGTATTTGCAAAAATTCATCATGTGTATTTACTAAACAAGAAGTTTAACTAATTACCTATTGAAAAAAAAATCAAGTGGATATGCTTGTCCTTTTCTTAAGCCAACGCAACTTAAGTCCAATTTACGAAGAATAATATAAGCAGGGCTCCTCTGTCTTGATGTATTTTACCTTATTCGATTTCGACCTGCAATCGAAATTCCTCAGGCAAATCCTGGTTGTCTAGCCATTCACCAAACTCTTCATGACGTTTCTCATTTTCTTCTCTATCTTTTTCTTCTTCTCTAACGGAGTAGTCGGTAACTCCATCCCAAAATGTAGCAATAACTCGTCTACTTTCTTTTCCCCATTTCGTTCCATCTAATGATCGAACAGCTTCGCTTGCAGCAGTAGGTTGCGAAAACTTTACAATTACTACGCCATCTGGATTTTTTGAAAACATAGTGATCTTCTCAACAGACCCAAAAGATGAGCATTTTGAATGTAATTCTAATTCTATACATTTTAAAGATTCATCACTCAATTGTTGTATACTTTTACTTTCTGCGGATGATGAGGATCCTGACCGATCTAGTGAGAAGATACCTTTTAAGACAATAATACGCAGACCTTTTAAACCTTTATGAGATGAACAATTAGTTCAGAAAATAAAAAGTGATTAAAAGTATCCATTAACGATGTGCATGTAATATATTTACCTCCTGTGATACGGCCATTTTCACCTTCGTCCCAGCCAACTGCTTGCAACGCAGCCAATCTAGCAACCTTTCGTTTCGCCATAGATATGGATTTGTTACGCCCAGTATCTTGGAAAGTGTCACCACGCTGTTCAAACTTGGCTCTTTTTACAGAGAGAGGAATTTTGCTTTCAGGTCTGAACATAGCTTCGTCAAGGACTTGAAGTGCTAATTCCACTGATTCAGCTCGAGCATAGCATATAGATGCATCACCTTTTAATGCTCCGACATTAGAAACACTATCACCATTAACTTTATGTCGATATAACTTTATTTTGGGCCTTTGACTCTCAGGATCTAGTTGTAGTATGCCAGCTTTTGAAAAATATCTTGCAACTTCGTCTTCATCAGTATCAAGAGGTAAATTAGTCACATATATCCATTGCTTAGCATTTTTGGCAGCAAATTTAGTCTTCCTTTTCTTTTTTCTCTTTGTAGATGTTGTATTTGTATTTAGTGCGTATATTTTTTGATTTTTTTTTACTTTTTCGTTTTCATTTATTGAAGAACTAGGTCGTTTTTTGGATGGCATCCAGTTGCCTAATGTAGAATTTTTTACATAATAAGTACCCCCATCGCTCTCAAAACCTTCTTCTTCATCATTTTCTTCATCATCTAAATTAGAATCATCTTTTTGAGACGATAAAAAAGCCGCTAGCTCCCTTCTTGCTTCTTCTTCCATTTCGTTGTTTTGGTCGTCAGTTTTTCCATGTACTTGCTCTCTATTAGTGACTTTTTGCACACCCATTTTTAAGACTTCATTTTGTATCGCACTTTCCCGAAATAAATCGAACACATTTTGAAGATTCTTAATTTCGTCAATGCTTCTCCATTTGGTTGCAAAATCACTAGACCACACCCGTGTTCTTGCATTTACAAGTAATTCTGAACTAATGCCATTCTCGTCTTTGTTTTGGTCAAATAATAGAGCCAAAGCCCGTGCTGAAATTGGTCCCATTACCTCCCTTCCCACTCCTTCATAGTACCAAGTTGCACATGCCTCTCGTACTATATCAATTGAGTTCGCTGCTTTCCACCCCTCGTTACTATATTGACCCGTTGATGGGTTGTAACCAAGAAGAAGTGTGTTGGCTTGTATCAAGCAAGTATTTTTAGTTGCCTCATTTTTATTTACTATTGAGGTGGGTGTTGGATCGGGAGGACAAAGGATACGACATAGTTGAACTAATGATAGAGGGCTACTCGATGGTTTACCAGTTGTGCGATTTTGATATAGGAACATCTCCATGATGAAAAAGAGAAAATAGAGTGGTTTCTTGTAGTATGAAAATCAAAAGTGGATTCAGCACTAACACACTTTAAGCGAGGTACAACATGATGACTTTTAATTTGCAATCTTTTTGCGGTAACCATTGCTCATAAATATTTTACGGCTCAAAATACATCCTACATACGTTCAGTTCGTAACGTTCTTTAATGTGATACAAACCGCCGTGAAACTTATTTTATTTTTCGATATTATATTAAAATGAATAATTTGTTTAGTTGAAAAAGAATGAGCTGAAGAATGCTCTTCTTGAATCACATGAGATAATTTTTCACTTTGTTGAAATGGACGTTTGTAGTGTCGTCAAGAAAAATAGCAAATTTAGCTGATTTTGATCAAAAAATGAGATTACCTAAATATATCGAACAAGAATCAACACCGATACATTTATTCTGAATTAAACGAGCTCGTGCACCTAGACCAGATATTATGCACTCGAATGTTGTGCAATTGAGCACAAATGAAATGTGTAACGGAAGCACACAAACGCAATTAGTTGTTGAGAAATTGATTAAGCCCAGATATACTATTGAAAATTCAAAATGCATGAAATGAAGTGTTCCCTGATAGATTCAAATACATTAAGCAGTGTGAAGTTTTTTTCTAGATGTGCTGCAAGACCAATCTATCAACCGTTATTTCCTCAGTTATATCTCTAATCTATTTATATTTTTACATACGAGTGATCCTATTTTTAAAATGTTATAGAGCAGATGGGAAGAAAGAAAAAGAAAGTTCTTCAGAAAGCATTCTTTTTCCTCTCTCTAAGATTAAGTATGGATGAACATATGTCTATTTAATAAATTCTTACATTCGATTTTATATTAGGGATGGAGGATTTCCTATCTAAAATATATACAGTTCCAATAATTAAATAAACCAATTAAAATGACTTTTTTACACTTTTTCACAGAAGTTCAAATCCTAATACTCAAATACTACTTACTTGCTAATGCTTCTGAGTCAACATGTAATACTTGTTTTCATTTTTGTAATTAAAAATCTAGATCATTACTTGAACTTCTCCGAACATATGGGACTATTGTTACATTTGATGAAAGGCCATTATTATATTACAAAGAATCAATTAGGTATCATTTCTTTTGTCATAGAAACTGAGTACTTCCTGAAAAGGTGTTTTTATCAGGGAACATTGCAATAATACTCCAACAAGATATATCAAGCAAAATGGCATCACTGGTAGTCACTGAAGGCATCTCCCCTTTTTCAACATTGCGAGCTTCACCGATCCCCTCGAAGACGACTTTTTTGTGTAAAAGTGCTCCCATGAGATGCTGTGAAACTTCACCCCGAAATAAGTACTGCACTTCACCCACATTATCTATTCCAACTAAAATGAAATATGCGAAAACATTACCTGTCCTAGACAAAACGGCTTCGTTCGAAGAATTCTCAATGGTAGATAATCCAGGACTAGAGACCAACTCTGCTAAATACAAAAATGCTGTTGGTTCCACTATACTGCTCTCGACTTCGTCTCCTAAGATTACAGGTCTCCCTATGAAATCAAAGGAAAAGGATGGTCCTAACATGGTCCAAGCTCTTGATTTAAACATGAATATCGTTCAGAAATTTGCGAACGACCGCGAAGTTACAACTTCGAAAAAAAAATGTTGCTCCTTTTCTTCACCTAATCCAATTCACAATAATTGTATTAGCCTTAAAGGAGAAAAATGTTGCACTTCTCCTTTCGCTTCTCCTCCTAATCCATCACAGTCGGGCTCAACGCGTCGATTTATATTGACTCCAAAATACGCTCTCTCCAAGAAAAGAAGGTCAAACATACTTGCATCAAATTTCAATAAATTATCTATCATCGACTCTATGTGTCAGGTAGAAAAGAAACACATGACTCCAAAGGAAGATAACAAGACTGTATTTAAGGCTCCTGTTTTTCAAAAGTTTTCCAAAGAGAGAATACAAAACTCATCTGCATATATAAGGGTCAATTTAAAAGAACAAAGTGAACTCATTCAACGACAGGACCATACTTTGAATGAGGCAAATCTATTGATATCGCCAACTGGTAGACCTTCAATAACATCACAAATTAACTCTGTGGAAGTAGCACCTCCTGAAACAATACTAATAAACGACAAAATATTAGCAGAAAGTTTTTGTGAAGATGACTTGTCGCATATAAGCAGCGACTTAAGTGCCAACAATGATGAGGATGAATTTTTCCTCTCACTCCCCTCCAATTTGGCTAATTCACACTGCGCAAATGTTGAGATTGATCGAAGGACCAAAAGAAGATTAACAACAGAAGCTCATGGACCCACTTGTCTCAAAAAATATAATTCATAAATATTTCTTTATGCTGTAAATTCATAATATTCATACGCAATATATAACTGTTTACTCTATCTCGCAATGTAATGATAGAATGCTATTAAAATAAAGTAATATTGAAATGGAAATGTAAGCTAAATTCCCTATTGAAAAATAACGTTATGATAGTACATATGTGTTTTTAAGCTGCAATAAATTTCAAAACAAAATAAAGGCGTTTGGGCGTTGAATGTGGTCTTTAAGGTGTTCTTTAAAAACACGATCAAACATTTGATTAGTTTTTGCCATGAAGTCTTGTTCACAAAATAAGTTTTTTCTGATATTCTTGCTTAAGCTGTGCTCGTATGTTTATCAATACTGCTGAAAGTAAGATTAGAATTAAGCCTGCTGTATATTATAATCCTTTGTCTTCATTATCCAATTCACATTCCTTTCACATCTATTCGAAACAACTTGAGCATTTATGAGATAGTTCAAAAATCGTAGATTTGTTATGTTCTTTTACTGGCAGGACCTTATTGATTGCACATGTTTAGGCAGAAGACCAAGTGAACCTACAGGACTGTGTGGTGCATTAAAAAATATGGCATTTCTTTTTAACCAAACACATATATTGTTGCATACCAACTTTTGCTTAGTCCCCCTTTTCGGGATAACCGCTAGATAATTCTTCGTCTGCTGTATACATGTCATTTTTTATCATGCATTTATGCAGTGGCATAAACGGCTTCTGACATTCAAGGGCTTCTTTCACCTGGCAAATAAAATAAAATAAAAAACATTTGGCATCATGCTTTGATGAACCACAGCAGTACAATAAGTAGTCTTACCTTGACACAGCGTTGCCAAACTTTGAATTCCTCTCGACAATGTGAATTCAAAAAATATCTACAAAAGGGACATTCAAGATCTTCGGCATTGTCCTCTTCCATAATTTGAGATTCATTTTTTCCTTTTGTTTGTTCCATGAAAGCTATGCTGGGAGCTGTTTGATGAACAATGCTAAAAATACCAGCAATTCCACACGCAAACGGCAGTCTCCAGTTATGCGGTCTTATTCTTCCTGATGATGCGACTGTGAAGCAGACATTGCTCATTGTAAAATATCTCTCTTTCGATGCAATGGGCCTTTGATATCGAATTCGGACAAATTTCAGCATATCCAAAGCGTTGGTAAACAAATATTTACGCCTCATTCTATGATGAGAACCTTGTGAAAGCTTTTCTTGCAAAAATAAATATTGGCAGCACCCTACGTTATGGGTGTCATACTGATTTTAGACCAAAGTTCTCAGAATTTGTAAATTTTACACGAAGTTATTTTTTGTAACATAAATAATTTTTCAGCTTGCCCATCGTCTCCAAACCTTTAATTCGAACTATGTCTCTGGATTCACTGGTTTAATCTTTTACAATTGGGAGTAATAGAGCATACTTTAAAAATATACTATCAGTAATTAAAAAAGTAGTTTAGGTAAAATTAAGTTAGGTAGGAGAGAGAAAAATGCCTAGTTTATTAAACAACAACAAGCTTCTCATTGTACATGATATCTAACAAAATGAGACAGGATTTTTCTTTACGAAATAAGAAAAAAAAGTGCCTACAATTGACGATATGTATATGTTGAAGCAGAAAAATTTACATGTGTATTCTTTCGATCATCGTTTATGAGGTGGTCTAGGGTCAGGTTCATTCACTCCCTCAAACGCTGCCTTTCGCGCAAGAGAAACAGCAGCCTCGGTATCCTCAATGCACTGATTATTCACATCGGGTGATTTGTCTGATTTAAGTTTTTCACGAGCAATTTCGTAGGCTAAGGCTGCCTTTTCACGAGTGTCAAATACCCCGATATAACGAGACTTTCCTGCATAGTACAATTGCGCTTGCTAAGGAGAGAAGTAATACCTTAACGATGAGCTAAAAATCCTAAATTTTAAAATGAAAGAAAAACAAAACAATTTGACAACTTACCCATTTTCCAGACGGTCTCATTGTTACTCCGCGAAGAATTGCTGCCGCAAGTGCTGCAGCTTGAGAATTTTTATCATTAGGATCAATTTTTGCCGCTTTGAGTTTTGATAAAGCAGCATTCTTTTTTCTCTTCGATGGTGTTCTTGCCTTCTTTTTCCCTGTTCCTTGCATGTCAGAACTTTGCCTTTTTGTGCCTGGTGATGCACTCGCTTTACCCTTTTTTGTTTTTTGTTTCATATTATTGTGATTATGAGCATTGGGTCCGTAACCAGGCCCCTTCTTACCCGGCATCTTGGATTTCGAGTGACTTTGGTTAAGACTTGTATAAGGGGCATATTGTCCACTTCCCTGAATTGGACCTTGTGGTGGATGAGAATAATGGTATGGACCAGGACCAGCGCTAGGTCCAGGCATTTGTCCAGGAGGGATAGAATGAGGTCTCATGTGTGGATTAGGATTTGGTGGATAACCATTTGGAGGCATATGATGTTGCATCGGTCGTCTGTCGCCCATAGGTGGAGGTCCAGAGTGGTTCATACCATCATGGTATCCGTGACCTCCTGGTGGCGGATGATGCATACGAATAGGATGGGGAGGAGGTGCTGGATATTGATAATTTCCTGAAGGCGCGGGCATTGGTGGGTACGGCGGTGGGCCAGGATGCATCATTGAACTGTTTTGTTTTCGATTATTAGAAGGTATTTGCATATCACTGCTGCTATTTCGTGAGCTACTTCCCTTGGCACTTTTCTTTACACTTGCTGATGTACTTCGTTTGGGCGGTTTACTCTTTGTTTTTGGATTATCTCCGTGTTCGTTAGATTTACTTTTCAAAGTGGTATTAGCTATTTCACGTCCTTTCGTTGGCCTCATAGATAGTGCAGGAGGCGCAAATTCATTCGACATACTTCGAATAACCTGATTTGATGTGGAGTTTTTTCGAAAAGGCATCCGATCAAGTTTTGGAGGAAATCGAGAATCAGAAGTAGAAGCTTCAGGACCACCCATCAAGGGTAGTTGCAAAGAAGACGGAGTAGGATTACTCGTGCGGCGCGTTGGAAATTTCTTTGATCCTGGTGACCTTTGACCTGCGCTACTAGAGGATGCTAAGTGTAGAAGCATACTAAGATCTTCATCTTCCATTATATCTTTTTCAGCTACATGCATGTCCATCACATGCATTGTTGGACTACTCAAAGGAACATTTAAAAGATCATCATATGTTTCTAGTTTTCGTTTCGCCTTATCATCCTTGTTGAGTGAAAATGCCGGTAAATCTCCTGTGCTTTTGCATCGTTGTTTCTTCGAGGACGCTAATGGAGATATACAAATCATCTTAGAATACGGATGATGTCGTTGAATATCGCGAACTTTTGCACTTCCGTTCTTTTCTTCACTTTGGGTGCTTGCTCCAGTCGCTCCACCTCCACTCGGTGAACCTTTCGATTCCTGAAAGAATAAAGAGGGAAAGGTTGGTGTTGTTATAGATGCTGTAGCACCTCGACTAGAATCCAAAGGATTTGGGGAAAAGAATCCTCTTGATGGTGATGTGAGCCATGAAAATGCAGCTACATGATAAGCAAAAAAAAACGAAAATGAGAATCATTTCTTTGAAAAACAAAATGTCAAATGAATTAGAATAACACTCACGATTGGTAGACATTGGCGATCTCCGAGGTGTAGTTGGATTGCTGGGGAAAGGCTGTGCTGTTGGAGCAGATCGATCATTATTACCTTTATTCCCCCCTTGAGCACTACTCTGTCTTATACCAATGGAAGCAGGACGATCGTTGCAAGAATTATCTTTAGGTATACGAGGGGTGATCCTCTCAAAAGATGGTGCATCTCCCATTATATTTAATGGTGAATATGGCGAAAGAAAAAGTCCTGATGGAGAATTCAACTTAGGGTCATGAAAGTTTAAAAGTCCAAAATTAGGTGTTTGTTTTGGGTCATTGTGTTGATTCATCTAAAATTTGTTTAATGACACAAAGCGAAAAAGAGTGAGGAAATTTCATATAAAAACAGATCAAATGAGAGAATACATTAAGAGTTATGAAAACGTACACTTTCACCAGTCGGGGTAGGAGAATAGGCTAGCCGTGATCTAGAATCCTTCATATCTTCATTGTTCGAACTGGGCATTTTGGCATCCGGATTTTTTTTCAATTTCGTTGCATCTTCCATCTCAACATCCTTTCCAGATGTAACCTCTTTTTTCCCATCTTTAAGATCATGATGTAATGGACTCGTTGCACAAGAGGTATCAACGGTTATAGAATAAGGTTTGTGTTGTTTATCAGATGTTTTGTCTATCGATGAGGATTGTCTATTTTCAGATTCCTTCAAACTTTGAGGTTGATTTTTCACGGTGGGTGGATGTTGAGGTTTGCGTTCCTCTGATGGGCCTGCCATGGCAGAGGCATCAAACTGAGGATTCATATGGAGTGGAGAGCGAGTTTTTTGTTGTTTATGAATGACATTATTATTGGAAGCTAAATCCATTATTCTTGCTTTGGAAGGAGAAAGGGGACTGCAGGATGATGAAGAAGAATAGGTCTGTAATGATCCTGATGTGGCGGAACACAGAGAGGGAACGCCTTCCTCAGTTATTGAACGCTTTTGCTTCCGAGCAGAACCGGGAGTAACCTTTGGTTTTTCTGAAATATCAGTTGACTTCTTTTGAGAAGAATTGCGTTGCGGTGTTTTGCCTTGAGATGGTGCTACAAGACGGAAGGCTCCAGATCTAGATAGTGGCGAACCAGATGACCCTACTCTTCCTCCACGGCGTGAAACTAAACCTCTTGAAGATGTAGATCCTGGAGAAGGATTTGATGTTACAATATCAGCAGTACTATTATTATCAGGTGTTGGGGTTTCAATAATTGTGTCTGTTTTTTTATTTGCTATCTCTTCACTCATTAAGTGGATACGCTGAATTTGTTCGCTGTTTTGTTGTTTGTTGGGGCTTTCTTCGTAGCTTTGAGAGCTGGGGATTCGTGTACTTGTATTATTTTCAGGGGTTTTAACTGATAGATTGTCTTGATGCTTTTTAAATAATAGCCGACTTGGAGAAGAACTAGGGCGAGTGGTTCCTTCTGGAGGGGCAAGTATCATATTCAATGTATCCTTATTGCTGTTTCTAGTTGATTCTGAAGTTGGAGAACAAGTTAAGTTTATTAACTGTTTCTCCTTTTCTTCGTTGGAAATTGACGCTTGTTGTAAATCTTCACTTATGCAGCTAACTTCTTTTTCCATAGCGACCGCTATCAACGTCAAATTTCAGCATTCAATTAAGATTCCACGGTCTAAGATTCATGAGGGTTGATATTCCAGTATGAAACGAAAATAATGGTTAAAAGTCAGTTACATGTTATTTAGTCTTTCCAAATTCATCAAATGTGTCAATTATTCGATCAATGACATTATCAATTCAGAATACTTTCATTTCTCAAAAAGGATAATATGCTTGATAATGCTTATATCTCTTTTGAAAATACAAGATACAATCTATTTCTTTTCAACATCTTTCTTCAGAAAGATGAAAGAATCATCGAGTCAAAAGATATGACTGCAACTTTGCATAGATTCTTACAAATTATATGCTCAGTGTCAAACTCACCTTTATTGATGGAAGTAGTAAACGTAAAATGATATCCGTTTAAGAATAATGCTTTGATTGGTGTAAGATCCGAGACAAGGTGCTTACACTTTGAGTGTACAACAAACTAATACTTGTTGTGCTTGCTGTGCAAATGATATCTACCGACAGGCTGTAGTGAAAAACGAGCGCGAGGAAAATGAAAGTACCAATATAAGTTTAGCTAATCAAGTATCTTCGTCAATATATCGACCATATGTTTAACTAATATTTAAGACATTACTTAGACAAACTGTATTTCTTCTCGTGCAAGAAAATATATTTATAGCGATATTTTGAAACTTGGAAACGATCGGTATGATGCAACACATTTTCAAGGAACAACTCCTACAACAGCTGTTCTCAATTATGGGGTTCTTTACGTAAGAAAATCCATAGAACACTTTTACTTAGACATAAGATATTAGAATCTGTGTTCGAAGAACTCATAATCTTTTCATACATTTTGGAAACAGACTTATTTGAAAGTATTCATTTAAGCTGGTCAACGAAACATAAAAAAAACAGCGAGCATGTTCGACTTTTTTTGTATAATCAAATTTATTCAAATTTTTTATTGATTCTAAGTATTCGACTTGTCTGAACTGTAAGAAATAAATTGAATCAAATTCAAGAGTAGAAAACACGTCTGAATCCATTCAAACCAATCAAACAAGATATGCACATGGTATTCTTTATCTCTAGTATGTGATACAAGAATATTTCTACAAGAGCATTCTTCTAAGAAAATTGAATTCATTTACTTAGAGCCTCCGGAAATTCAGAATGACGTTTGTACTTTATCAAGCCTGACACGTCGGTGGAAATCAATGTGACGCTACTTTTACTTATGGTATTCTCTGGCATGTGACAAATATATGCCCCTGCCTTACAAAGAGCATTAAAGATATCATGGTACACACACATAATGTAAGTAAAACTGCCAATGGAACTCCTGAATACTTTATGTGCTCTACTGCATGCTGTTTGCACACAATTATCATGAAATCAAAAGAAATGCTCACATTGTGCATTAAAGTAAACAAGTTTTGAGGATCACATAAAATGTTTCCATCGCATCATAAATTTAACTGAAGCCACGGACCTGCAACAAATTTGGAACCCACCCAAAACAACCAATGAAACTCTAATTTAAATCGTATCAAGGAATTATGATCCTTGGTTCAATTTCTTTCTGGTCCTAAGTTGTCATGGACCTTTCTCTCTAAAAACTATTGGTTCTCTTTTCCCACGCACGAAAAGTAATTTGCACAGCATCTCATCTATATATGGTAAAACCAGATGTTGGAATATTTATTATACGAAGGCAAACAATACTTCAGTACTTGTATAACTTCATGCATCACGGCACAAATAATACGAATAATAAAGTAATTTTTTCATTCGTACTTCTATCGAATTATGACACCTTTCAAAAAAGCATTAAATTAGCATGCAAAAAAAATGAGAATTCAGGACTTCTAAATAGAGAGAGGTCTGTAGAAACGATCTTTTACCAAAGTCCAACAATAAGTTTATATACAATGTCGCGTGTGAACTAGAATCAAATGTATTGTTCTTCCTTCCTGAATTTCTAAGGCCCTCTGAATTCTTACATCGTATGTAATAAGAGTTCTTCGGATGAAATAATGTTAATTGATGTTGAATTGTAAAAAATGACCTCTTATTTCTGAAGAGGATAGGACTACCTCTTTAGAGGATTGTGCATACTTTCTTTAGTTTTATTTACGGATAAGAAACGAACTTGCTTACGAGTACTTACACAAGGAAATTTTTTTCTCTTTATCTATTAAATATATGTTTAGCAAGATCCGTGCAGAATAAGTTCCTATGAGGTGTCTCTAGATAAACATGTTTAGAACACAATAATACGGCGGATACACGAATATGTCACATAAGTGAAAACGAAAATTAAAAACTAAGGCGTAAATGTATTCATCAATCAAGTCCGTTAGATTCATTTAATTACTACAAATTATTGTCTCTACGGTACCTAAAATAAAATGAGAACAGCGCTGAAGCACTGCTTTAAAGTTCTTATTTTTTTTTTTTACTTCAAAATAATTTACGCTTAAATATACTTTAAAAGCGATGCAAAAAGAAGCGGAACAAATAACATACACAATCAATTTGACAGCAACTTCTTATATATTTATCTTCACAGGAAGCCCATAAGCCTTTTAATCATTCAATTCAAATTTCATGTCATAAAGGAAAGTGATTTAGAATGTATTCAAATGCACTTGTGAAGCCTAAATTGTGGTTTCACAATCTACCTCTTTAGTACGTTGACCATAGACGAGATACAAGATATACGGCAATCACAAGCTTCCACATAATGGCAATCTAAGTGTCAATATCAAGTAACCGTTCAACGCCACTAATTATCGATAATGAGTAGAATATGCGAAGCACATACGAGTCTTTTAGAATCAACAGAAGAAACACAGCAATCAAAATTTCTCACTTTTCTTCGAACGTCCTGATTCTAAGGTTTGTGAAGGCGACCGTTTGGTGCTAGTGGAGGCAATAACAAAAATTCTTAAGGTTTTCTCTTTAAATAGTGTTATTGCATATCTCATAGTTTCCTACTAATTGTTTGTTATTGCTATCGTGTCATCTGTCTAAGTAGTTCTTATTGCTCTGATGAATATTTTTTCCATTTTAAATATATTTTTCAATTTATTTATATTTTCATCAAACAACATTGTAATCACATTTTAAATTATTTAGTTGGAATGAAGAAGAACGGTCGTGTAAAAGGAGCTTCTGATAAAAAGAAGAGGAAGCAGAGGCATTTATCAGATGTCCATCGCGAGCGAATACGTGAGACATTATTACAAGAGAATAAGAAAAAAAAGAGTCAGCAGAGGGACGGAAGAATGAGAAAAAGCAAAAGAATAAAGCATTTTTTCTTGCTTCACTTCATGGAAAAGTCACTTCACCACATGCACAAAGAAACTTGTCGCAGTGTGCCGAGGCAGATACAAACTGTGAAGACAAGAAGCAACAGGAGCTAATATGCGAACAATTTAAGGATGATGATTCATCTGATGATGAGGTTGAAGTTGAAGCAATTGCTGTTGAGTGCAACCTGGATGAAGAACAAGGCATAATGTCAAACAGCACCGACAACACAAAATATATTGCACTTGATTATGAGGAATGGGATACAATAAAAAACTCAAGTGGGATGGTTACTGGAAGTAAAAAAATAGGAATAATTCAATTTGGGTATTTAGGCTCAGAGGGGATTGTCAAGGCACTTATTTTGCAAGTTCATAGATACAACAAATTGCAAAAGAGGCTTATTGCCATATTTGAAGATGAAAGACTCACATATGTAGGTGTTTCAGTAGGAGGGGATATCAATAAAATTGGCAATCATTTTAAAGTGCAAGACGTTACACGCAAAATAAAAAGAATTAACCTGGGCATTTATGCACGAAAGAGAGGTCTTATAAAAAATGGTATAATTGGGTTAGATGGTTTAGTCAAAATCTGCTTAAATGAAAACTTGGAAAAAAAACAAATGTTCGCTTAGTAGGTAATTGGTCTAAGCTTTCTTTAAGTGATGACCAAATTATATATGCAGCACTAGATGCAATGAAAACTTTTGAAGTTTTCAGATTTCTCCATATGCAACCAGATCTCACACAACGAATGAAGAAAAAAGAAGCTACATCAGGTACAATGGTAGACATAGTGCCGATGAATGGTAGTGTGTCAAATATGGCTACAAGAGTCACATTTGGAAAAAAATTACTTTGCGATGACAGAATGAATACAAAAAATATGAAAGGAATACTAGTTCAAATACAAACTGTTATTGCTCCTGGTTTAATAATCCCTCCAAACTCTAAAAGATCAAGCTTAGGAAGTTATGGCAACCCTCCATTCACCATAGTAGTTCCTTTGTGCATGTAAAAAAACATGTTGAAGAATCTATGAATATCCGGCCAACAACAGATGAAAGCAAAAAAAGAATCAAGAAAAAGATTATGTGAACTACAATAGTATGGTTTATTTGGAGGAAGATTTGTTAGATAGTACTTAAGGGAGTTAGTATCAAAAGATGTCATGGAGCAAAAATCCCATCATGTGATTCATGAACATCTGAATGATCCACCTGATCCAGCAAAAATTTCGGATAAATACTCAAGTGTGTTGGGAGACTGATTTCATATGATAGATAGGCATAAAGTTCCCATACACCATGAATTTAAGAAATCCTATAAAGTAGCGTTGATGGATGTATTTTTCATTTGGAATGAGCCTAAGCTGAATAAAATGAAAGACGGTTACACTAATTCAGAAATTGAAGATGAGCTATACTTCAACGTTAAAATGTTCACTGGATGTATTGAGCGCTACATTAGATTCTATATTGGAGAGTACAAGCTGTTTTTTTTTTAAATTCGGAGATAAAGTAGATTCAAAATCTGGTAAAGCATTATTCAATAAGAATGCATGGAAAAAAGCAAATGATGTCCTAGTTGAAGTATTACTAGGACATTGTTCATATCCCCCAGGCTACGCATTCTATTCATATAAACTAAGCATCAAAGCAGAACTAATGCAAAACAAATATAGTTTTCCTCTCCTGCATTGCAATAGAGGCACAAATGATGTGGAGGTATTTAAAGAACTAATTCTTACAGTATTCAAGACATGGGTCATGGGTGTAGAAATGTCTGACTGCCTTATGACAGAAAGATGGCATCGACACAATCATCGATGTTCTGAGAAAAGAAGAAATGGTTTTCCAAAAGTTGGGCATTATGATACATGGCTAATTGATTCATTACAAAACCTTGTACATAAAAAACATTCTGTTATTTTATTTCCTGAATGGTCTAATACAAGTGATTTCATGCAAACAAATGAAAGTTTTGGTACAATTACTCTACATTCAAAGGAACTACGTGAAAAGATTCAATCAATCAGTATTGACCAATTTTCATGTAATCTTACATCGGACATGAGATATTTGTGCAAGACTATTGGAACAAAATTACCTTTACTACCCGTTCACGGATTTCCTGAAAAAAATCTTTAACACATTTATTTCACTTGGTGGTGGATTTAACGATGATGTTATGGACATGTAATGGTGTGATTATGTTGATGGACAAACTATATTTCCCAAAGTTCCTATTCATTTGCAATTATCATATCATAAAATTTGGTCAAAGAAACAACGAATCAGGGACGCTATGAGAAAATCTAAGGATGGAACCGATGCTTTAAAGCTCCTTCATGATAATTCTCTTCAGCATGATATAAATGAAAATGCAGTTTCATCTGAAGGAAAAAACATCTTTGAACATATACAACTTCCGCCTCCAATAATGGCCCCACCAAAGAATGCAATACATGGGGTTGATAATGTTATTGTTGGTACAACTAATCTTTCATGCAATATAACTGCAGCTATGACAAACGAAAAAAAGTTTAGAGGAAAAGACAGAAAACAGGGAAAGAGATTAAGAAGATGCATGCAATGTGTTGAATTTGGCGGGGACAATGCATTCATTTGAAAAGGAAAGAATGGGAAAAATGGAAGGAATTCTTGTATATACTTTGATATAAATGGTCAAGATCTAACAAGTTCCTTAGATTAAGTTGTTTGTTTGTTTGTTATATTATATTTATCGTGTTATCAGTCCCTGCGTCCTATGACGGTATGGTGATCTGCACAATGCCCTGTGGAGACACTACTGTCCTCACGAAGAAGGTCTAATCCTTACTTGGATAGCCGAACGCTAATTTCAAGGGGAGACGCCAGTACCCGCTCCACCTGACATATCGATCTCTCTCACTGCACTTACCTAGTAGTGATGTAATTTTTGAACCACTGGATGTGCTTTGGCGTACGATGGGTGGCTGTTGGTATCCTATATGAAGATATATACGTGCCCTCCGTATGACTCAATTTGTGAGGGATTCGAACCCACGGGCGCTTGAACCTTAACCGAGCCCCGAACCACTAAAGCTAGAGATACTACCCTAGTTCCTTAGAACAAGCAATTTGATTTTATTAAATAATTTTCAATGATAAGAGTTTAACCCATGCAATTTGCCTAAAATTTCGTCGGACCCTCCGGGTCCTCCAATGTTATAATGTACTTCACTACCGTGGTATCTACAAGGACGAGAGATGAACTCGATGGCGAAATCACTGGCGGCACGATATCTTAGGACTGACAATGCTTCACAAGCAAGTCCGATATTCTTCGGACTCCTTTTTTCAGAACAAAGTAGGAATCTGGTTTAAGTAGCAACAATAATGATTTTCTTCCTCTTTGACTCCCAAAGTCGTGATTGTGGGACTTTTATAAAACAGAGGTTTCTATTTTGATAAAAAGTATAAATTGTGTGTTTTAGTTTACAATTGTTATCTATGAAATTAATTTAAATACATTGAAATTTGTGATTGATGCTTTAAAAACTCTATTCGAAAGCTCCCAAAATTCACTATCTGTATACAAATCATTTTACAATGATCTAATTTTGAGTAGTTCAACGTTTAGAACATAGATCTCAAAATTGTCATCTTAAAGAATGTTGTCCTAACATTGCTTTTTGTTATCGTTTTATAATGGATCATGTTATGATTGACTATTCTTCTCATTTAGAAACATATAGAGTAAGTCATAGAACAAAAATAAAAGAAAAAGGACCGGTTCACTTGATGCTCACAAATTCGTTTTGATCTTTAGATACGAAAGATCCAAAGATACTGAATTCCTAAAAATGTGACGTCATGTCACACTCCCTCACATCATGTAAAGCGATCTGTTACTCACCATCTCATGATCTTCTTCCTGATTGGATAGAAGATGTTTTGTTCTTGAGGCTTGGTCATTGCATCAGCCAATTGATGAGCTGATTCGATAGGGTAGACTTTGATTATCCCTGATTTCACATATGCTCGGAAATGATGAAAAATCTGGTTCAAATGTTTTGTTCGCGGGCGCATTTTTGGTAATCGGGCTAATTCTAGTGCTCCAGAATTGTCTTCAAAAGCCTTACAGTACACCTTGGGAACTGATGAGAAGGTGCATATATCCCTTGACTTCATCTCCTCAATCATATCCATGAGAGGAAGTGTATCTCGAAGAGCTTCACTAAGGGCCATGTACTCACATTCTGTGGTACTCAGTCCAACCATGGTCTGAAGTTTGGAGCTCCAGATTAGAGGGCATCCAGCAAAGAAAATGATATATCCAATTCTGGATTTGGCTGTACTCTCATCTTCATTTGCTGTCAGGCGATTCCACTGTCCTGCGAAGTCTGCATCGGCGTATACTTCGAAAGAAGATTCTCTTGATGGTCGGATCTTGATGCCTTGATTTCGAGTCCCGGCAAGATACTTCCCAAGATGCATAACCGCATCGGAATGTGATTTCTTCAGGTCCTGGCTAAACCTGGCACATTGATGGGAAGAGTAGCTGATATCTGGCCTTGTGCTCTTCTCAAAAAAGTTGAGCTTTCCGATGATAGAACGATAATGCCAATCTCGGTCGTGGCTAGGCTCATTTTTAAAACGATGGAGAATATTTGTTGAAGCGGCTGGAGTTGGTTTAACCGTCCCTTCTGGAGATAACTGTAACTCTTGAAGAATCTGGTCAATTAGGTGAGTTTGCGTCAGCACGATAGCTCCATCCTGACACTTTTCGAAATGGACTCCTAAGTAATCATTGATATCACCTTTGTCCTCTATTTTGCATACGTTACTAAATTCTTTAACTGCTAAATCTATCCGTTCCAGCGATACGTCTAGAAAAATCCCATCATTCACATAGGCGAAAAAAATAGTTGTCTCCCTATAAAATACGCATTTGTCGATCATAGATTGCGTATATCTCAAACTAAGTAACTTATCTCTCATATATAAAAAGAAAGTTCTTGATGCATTCTTGCTTCCATATAGATTCTTCTTGATTTTTAAAACATAGTCATAATGTTTATCTGTAACTACAATTCCCTTAGGTAGGTTCATTTATAAATCTTGCTCTATGTTTGCTTGAGGATATGCAAGAACGAAGTCTATTTGTCTTGAACACCAGCCGTTAATTAGACATAACGTAAGTAGCAGTCTACTAGTAGTTGGCCAGGTGACTACCGGTGAGTAGGTATCGAAGTAGTGTACTGCATACTCTTGTTGACCACAGTGGATATTTAGGCAGGCCTTCCACTTATATGGCTCTCTACTCACAAGTTTTCGTTTTCTCTTCATCGACCAAACTGCATCCAAAATATCTTCACCTTCTGGTACGTCCTTCCTGGAGATCAAATCCCAGTGTTTTCTCACAATATGATCATTGACTTCTTTTATCACAGCTTGTATGAATTTATCTCTATCGAGTTCCTTGATAGCCTGATGGAAATACATAAT
>Ga0209092_10001434_pt1 | contig 23220 bp, 13 predicted proteins | sample FraStrMetagenome_FD_187446 | JGI IMG/M metagenome (GOLD analysis project Ga0209092, IMG submission 187446) | Marine eukaryotic phytoplankton communities from Arctic Ocean - Fram Strait ARC3M Metagenome (SPAdes) (version 2) | ecosystem: Environmental > Aquatic > Marine > Oceanic | place: Fram... | reverse complement strand
TCGTATTGATGTAGATCTACCTAGTCTCACGAAGAAAGTCTACGTGATAGTCAATACGGTGCATGTGAAAGAAAAAGGCTACAATGTAGTCGTGTTCACAAATCAGTGAATGCGATAGATTGTATCATGGATATTATTGCAATCTTCTCAAGAGAGAGCAATGTGAATCTATTGCATATGATTCTGTACTGCGGTGTAGGTTTTAACTTCAAGTGTGAGGCTATAACCAAACATTCATCTGAATTATTACCCTAATACAAAAAACACGTAGAAAAAACAAAGCTAATGAATGGGCCTAAATTAAATATTTTACGATACTATTTAACTAATTCATTACAAGATTCCGGAGAGGCCTATTATTGATAATATAATAAGAGAAATATTGCTTGTTTTGTTCTACACTCACAAAAAGCAAAAAATTTAGAATCATTTAATGTACACCATCTACGTCCAATCTACTGTAACTTGGAGTTACTTCGTTTTCTTACAAAGATAAAATCTCGTTGCATGACTTCTTCGTTTTGGAAGGCACATGTCTTTCATGAAATCTTCGATATATTCAGGATGCTCGTAACAGCTTACATCAAAATCGATGATGACTGGAATCTTAGATTCATAACTCAAATGATATGTTGAAGGTATAAGATTAGATTGTGGTTCCATTAATCGAACATCTGCAATCTTAGACCATGGAGAGTCCTGGACGATACTACTTTGCTCTTCTTTGTAAATATCGAATTCAAAATCTGTAAATGATGAGATCAAGTCCATACCTAACATAACCATGTAAATATCTAGAACCAAAGCCATTCGCGCTGGTCCAGTGGCCATTTCATTATTCATCCACGTGATGTCGTGACCTACATCAACAAATTCCTCTAGAGCCAGTTGCATGAGAGGATGGCCGGGCGGTGCTGACATGATTCCTGTATTGACTTGACCTGAAGCTCCGTATAGCATAGGAAACGAAACTTTTCTCGGTTCATCTACCATATAATCCAAGGAATCGCATGGGACCATATCAGCATCAAGAAAGACTCCTCCGTGAACATGCATAATGAGAGGTTTGATAAAGTTTTCCATTTTTTCAAGTCGACTTTCCCACCTAATATCGTCTTTCACCCATTTCCACGATTGACCAAGTTTAGCATCACCGTATTGTTCTACAAGGCGTTCCACATCGTTATTGCGCCATAGCACTGTTTGCCATCCATCGGCTTCAATACGTTCCCTGTTGACACGAACCATTTCCAATTTATGGACAGATGGAACATTACCCAAAATCATAAAGTGAGCAAGTTTTGGAATAGTTCCGTTCACTTTTGCTTCCTCTGTATTTTTCTCTGTAGCTGAGACGTGGCGAAGATTAGATTGCCTCTTGCCGCATACATTGTTTAGAAGGAAACAAGATACTGCAAATAATAATATGGCATATTTATTACTGAACTTAATAAGTTTCGTCATTTTGAAGATTTGGAAGTTTGATTTTGTTGATATTGTATTTTTGTTGTTTACTTTCCCTGATTATGATAATAGTAAGTTTATGGTCTTGAAATACGCTTGTAGGAAATCCTGAATTAGGAAGAAAGGTGTCAGGAACAGTGATGATGGCAGAAAGGTACGTCTCTAGCTAGATAAATACGAACAGAAGGTGACACCACAGAATTTAGGTATTTCTAATTGGTTTTCGAAAGACTAATATGGAAAGACATATTTCGGAAATCAGACATATTTCGAAAAAATCAATTATTATGACTATGGTGAATGCCATTTCTTGGACATTTTGTCATTGATTTTTGTCACGAATCTTATCCTTCATACTCTCTCGAGTAGAATACTCGGACGGTTCACGCTTGTTTTGAAAAAAGTCCATTTCTCTTTTTGGCATATCTAAAGGACTAACTGTTGGTTTTATGTCCAAAAAGCCTTACCGTCTCGGACAATCAATCGTTGACTTTGTGTGGAAAGGATTTAGATGATAAAACAGCCGTTTCACTTAAACAGTTAGGGTTATTTTAAAATTATGGATTGTTTCTATAGGACCATCGAAACTAATCATTTTATTATCAGTTCATACTTACGGCCTCTACGTACGTTTTCTTTAAATGGCCTGACGTATTTAGGGACGTAATTTTTTCTCCCTTATCTACAACCCTAAGAGCCGTATTCGGCCTATTTTTAAGAACAAGAACAGGTGCGGAAAGAAAGATGTATACCGTATGATGATCAGGAAAACGTACAACAATTATGTGTTTGGAATAACAAAATCGTGACTACGTTTGTTTGTTTGTTTAATATAAAAAACTATACATATACTCTTTCATTTTGTTACTTTATCTTGACTTCACAGCAGTCTACATTCATGTTTACTACAGCAGTGTATCAGAACAGTTTTCATCGAAGAGGAAGCAACTTATCGGATCTTCTTGTTCGAATCACGGATGCCTTCATTAAAGGACAATTCTCATAAGTGAAAGTGTCAATATGCATTTGTTCCTCTTGTATGTTTTTTTCTCATATTGAATTCGCGCTTTTTTATTCTTGCGTTCTTTGCCAAATTTTTTTGTTCTTCTGATTTCTTTTTATTCTTTTAAACGGGCTATCTCCGACAACCATTTACTTACTTATCGACTTGGACTAAATGACGAATAAATTTTATAACTTCGTTCAATTGTCTACGAGTACCTTGTATATGCAACGTATCTGCAGACGAATCCCTCGACTAATATTTATTTCGTCTAATGATAAGTAGCCAGCAGCAATCAATAGGTTATGCAAGCCCCGACTGCTGCATGATGGCAAAAACTCTTTGTTACCGTGTTTGCTGATAAATGCAAACATTCGTATGTTGATATCCTTTTGCCCGTAGTTTTTTTAGAACATTTCTGTACCTATGGTACCCTTACTCAACCCTTACTCACACCGTTTGAATTCTGTACGTTACAAGTAAGAATTTGAGTACTATAAAGCACATTAACTACATTTATTAGGATTTTTTATATTCGTACTCTAACATGAAATCTCATGTAGGTACCATGCAAATTGAAGAGATTAGCTTTTACTGCTGTTTATGAATGTTACAGCAGTAGATGCGGTTAATCTCAAAGATGGAAACGTCTTCAGTTGAAAACGTCCACAGTTTTATCTTGTTTATCAAAGGAAAAAATCTCCGCTACAATGAATGATTCTGGTGCCCAAACAATAGCCGGCGTCTTAGCAGCAATATCTGCTCCTTTTTTTATGACATTGGGTTTCATTGTTTGGGATATAGAATGGAAGAAAGCAAGAGGGAGCGCTTTTGCGTTGAACATGTTTAAATGCAACTTAGCTTCTATTGCATTTTTGGTCATGTGCAGCATTGTTGGATTTAAAAATCAAAGAAATAATTACATAGAAGATGGTGAAAAGAATGTCTTTAGTGTCCAGAATGTTGGGTTCCTGATGCTATCGTCGTGCATAGGAATTATAGTTGGGGATAGCGCATGGCTCGAGGCCCTTCGATTATTGGGAGCTACGAGAGTTTTGGTTGTGGATACAGTGAAACCTTTTGTAGCAGCTGGATTGGGTCGCTGGATCCTGGGGGAGCAAGTACATCCTATAATATTTCCTGGTATGGCTCTCACTATCTTAGGGGTCCTTCTAGTAAGCCTTGAAAAAGAAAGAAAGAACGGTACAAAAACTGAAGTACCAGAAAACGCGAAACACTCAGATGAAGAAAATAGTCCAGAAGAAACAACAGATTTGTCTGTAGAAAATGTGGAGCAAGTGTCGCATTCAGCAGAAGAGGGTGTCATTCGTGTTTACTCTTTTCATCGTCTGCTGTCTCCATCTCATGATATTGTTCGGGGCTATATTTTTGCTGTAATGAATGTCTTGCTTGATACCTATGGTTCAATTCTTACAAAGCAATTTGGTGTGGGGATGACTACATTTGCAATAAACCTGATCCGATTTGGTTTTGCTGGTATTGTGATGATTTCTGTATCTTTTGTTTTCTTTATAAAGTCAAAACTTTTACAAAAAGCAGAATCAGAAAATTCATTAACAAACGGTGCAAACTTTTCTGCGAATCCTCCCTGGTATCTCTTACCACACATGAGTCGCAAAGGTTGGGGAAAAATATGTATGGGGGTGGCACTTGTTACCTTCATATGTCCAGCCTTAAGTAATTATGCCTTATTCCAAATTGCCATCGCTTTAGCCATAACCTTGGGTTCATTAACTCCATTGTATGCATTAATATTGGAGTGGATTTTAAATGGAAACCAACCAACGAAACAGGGTGTCATAGGGGCAATCCTTGCAGTTCTCGGTGTAGTGATATTGGGCACTTTCAGATCATAAGAATTTCTGCGGTTTTAAGTTTTATCTTGATTTTGTCCTTTTATTGCCACAATCATAAAACTATATTTATGTTTTATTCAATCTTTATTCCGTCAGATATTGACTAGAATCGACAATAAAAGACTTTGAGTTAAGTTAGGAATCATTTTACCTTTGTAATACATAGATATGTATATTGAGTGTTGTACAAAAATGTCTGCCTTCTTTTGCCCGATACTTTACGCTTACATCTATCAGCCCATTTGATCATTGTGTCAATATCTTTTGATAAATTGTTGTTGTAGAAGAGTAATTTCTGCTGTTAACCTTTTTTGATTTTAACAGCAGTGTACGATATATATATTAGAAGTGTTGTTCTTGTGTGCTTCTAAGGAAAATAAATAGCCTATAAATAGACGCATAGAGAGTTCCTAATGTAAGTATGTAAAGCCTGATACGGCTGGTTGCAGCCATTTCTATGTCACGTTTGGCGCGAGAAAGAGTTTTTTTTTAATTTCATGATGCCCCAAAGACTTGATTCCATTCTTTGCTCATGAAGACTATTGTCTCCTAATCTCCAGCAAGCCCATGACTAAAGAAGCTCAGTTTCAAAAAAAATTGCGGAGGAAAGGGAACAAGGCATAAATTTGAGAAATAATGGTACGGACTGACATCTTGCTACGTCTTTCTGAAGCTTGCAATGCACATCGCAAAACACATAATGAAAGCCAAGAAAAAAAGGAAAAAAACAAGATCTTAAATTCTGAAAGTTGCGGAGTCCATAATTCTGCAGAAAAATCAGAGAATATACCCGAAAGGTGCAAGAAGGACTTGAAATCACTTGGCGCTATCTTACCTAAGCTTGAAGAAAAATATAATTACGCTGTGTGCTCAGATAAAGATGCGTCAAATTTATGCTCATTTTATGCATCGGTAATTCAAAAAGGCTTCTGTCCTCATGCTTGGGATTTATTCGATTCAGGAAAGAATGGGCGTCATATCTTTCCAAGGGTATTTCATCTATTTCAATTTCTTTTGCATCCGCCACTGTTGCAGAGTCTTCTTGAGCCAGAAGAATCTAATCAGAACAATGATTATTGCGAAGACATATACAGCCAAATTCAAGATACTATCGTAAGATTTTTGCACATTGTTCCTGAAGTATCGATTCAAGAAAAAATTTTGAATGATTTCGTAATTTTGTTGGAGGATCTAGAAACTGCTCATCAAATCATCTTAAATCAATCTCAACACCAGGAGAGACGCCAAGGATCGGATAAGCAAAGTCCTTACATGCAAATACAAGTATTCACAACTGCTTCCAGCGATAAAGAACTCATGTTGGACATTCCAAATATGCAGTCTTTATACTCATTACAATGCACCTGTTGTTACGTTTTGAAAAGATTATACCTATCCAGGCAAAGAAGATCAAACAATCTAATATCATCCAAAAGTACAACTTTTTTGCTTCCTATTTTAAATTCAGTTCAATCTATACTCTTGCTGCAAAATTTGGAAACTCATGATATAATGTCGGGACACCAAATTTCAATCATGATATTACGAAACAAAATCAATGCTGCCAAACTTCTCCAATATATTTTGATAAACATCTCGAAAATAGCTTCTTCTCATCATTGCATTTCATTAATAAGGCATCAACTACCTTCTATCACTCAAATCATTTGTAAAGCAACAAAAGTCCATTTTCAGCTGCATCGTGGCATTGGTATCAAATTTTCAGAGTCAATCTTTCCTTTGTGGGAAGAGTTCGCTCTAATATCATGGCAATTATTACGAAAAATATTTTTCTTCCCTTCCCCAATTTATGACCAAGGTGAAGATGCATTTCAACAATTGCTATATTCCAATATTTTTTCTTTATTGGATTGCATACCGTATTTAAATTGCATATCTTCATCCAAAGAAAAAAAACAAAATTCCGCTACCGATGCCTTGCAAAAACGATTCGCAAAAGGATTATTACGATGCATACAGTCTATTCTTTTTCGATCTTCTAACTTCACTATTCTCACACATGTCAGAGCTCATTGTATATCAAATAGCTTATTCCACCCACTTTTTTCTTTGATGAAAGAGTCACAATTTGTGGGGATAGTATCTAGTCTTCTATCCCTTTTGCTGCGAAACGGTGCACAATATGACGAATCAAACGAGTCGAAGCTTTTAGAGGAGATCTGTTTTACAGCTTTAAATTACAGCACTATATATAGTGATAATAAGAAGGATACAGAATTTGTTGATAATAATGCAATAAACGATCCAGAAATCAGATCCAGCAATCGTAACAAAACTCCTTGTAATAAGAGCGATCGTGATGGAAACGAAACCACACCCCTCTCGCAACATAAACGCAGACGAATAGATTTTGACCATGTGCAAGAATCTTATAAATCTGATAATAAATCAAGTCCACCGAAACAATACACTACACATATAGACCAATTGAATTCTTCAATTTCAAATGAAACAAAAACAATTGAAAAAGATTGTTCCTTGTATTCGTTATTGCTCAAATTTATCAGTAAAGCTTTCCAGGAATCAAATTATATAGATAGCGCTGCTAGGGCAAATGACGGAGAAAATGAGAAAATGCAACAAGTCTGGATATTGACAACGAGTCAGAAATGCTTGGAAATATCGGGTGCGTTACGACTTTTACTTTCATCTAGCACTTATCTAGATTATCATGATGAAAAGCAAAACGATAGACAACATGAGAACACAAAAGCAAGTTGTGTAATAATCGAAAGGTTGTTGCTTGCAATATCCCATTTGTGTGACTCAATCGTGTGGAAAATTTTGCACATAGATAAGGAGAAACAAATTCATGGTCCTAAAAGAATGAAAAAGATTTTAAGCGTTTTAGTAAGTTTGGGATTTCATGGATACTTCGAAATACATCTTCATAGAAATGACGAAAGTTTTCGGAGGATGAGATCAAAGATGGGAAAAATGCTACATGACATAAAATCGAATGAATTCAAAAGTAATCACTCTTTGTTTTATCGATCTATAGGGAAAATAGCGCATTGTGCGTTGGTTGTGATGACAAAAATTTTCGATGATGAAAAAGATGCACTATTTGAACCATTAGAGCTACCAAAAAATTCAAACAAGATCAATTCAAACTGCATGGGACTGTGCTATAATTTTTGCACTTCATTTGGAGGTCGTTGCCAAAACAGAGAATCTACATTTTGCCTTTGTGATTTACTACGGGGGAAGGAACAAGATGAATTTCTTGATTTGTTCAGTTGCTCTTTGATTGAAACTAGCCTACCTTTGCAAGCACGTATCATTATTTTATCCTGCCTACTTCCTATACCGAATCATACACTTGATGAGCAATATACATCAATGGATAGACATTCAATATTATTTCAGCTTTTACAATCACCTACGTTATCCCCATCAAATACAGCATGTATGTTAGGTGCATTCCCTATCTTGGCCATGGGCTTAATCAAAAGCATATTTTTGAACTCTAAGCTGGATATAAAGAATAAGTATGACCAAGCAAGGACCTCCTTGAAAAAGTACATTGAAAAATGGATTCCCTATATCTCAGCCAGAATAAAGCACTCGAATGTTTCATGTCGCTATATTACTTTCTGCACATTATCATCGCTCTTTGATTTGATACAATTGTGTAATGAATCACGAGCTATTCCTTTCATAGACCACCTCAATGATCATGCAACATCTTTGTTCCGCTTCTTCGTTTATTGTAATGATTTCAGCAAGAACTTTCACATGAATAGGTTACACAAAGCCTCCATTGATAAGGGTATTAGCTTCTCAAAAAGACATACAGAAAGTTTTGACTTCTTTTACAAATTAGTCGCAAACCAAAGTTTTTGTCTAGAGAAGTCGTCACATATCCGTTTGTCAATACATAATTTTTTGAGTTCTATGATTCTATCTGCTTCACCAGCACAACTCCGTGAAACAAAAGCCCATTTGTTTTTTTCGTCCTTATACGAGTCAAGCAAAAGGTCATCAAGAGACGAATTAGAGAGGTCGTCTTTTCAATCACTGAATAATGTGGAAAAGGATGACACAACTTCTACTTTGTCACAGCAAAATGAAAAAATAGATTGGAACTCCGTATCACCTCTAGTTTGGTGCTTTTGTACAGCATTCTTTGACCCTAATAAAAATTGCAGGCAACATACTGCAAGGACCCTAGGACATTTGCTTCTTAAGAATAATTCAGCTTATCTATTTTCTTTATTTTTATCCGAAAAAGATTGGATAATTTGGGAAAGTAGGCATGATGAAAGAGACATTGCAGCTTCTCTTCTCACCAAATTTTTCCAAATATTAGAAAAACTCATGCACAAGTATTGTGACATTTCAATCACCCAACTTTCGTATACGATGTGTGATGGAACAGCGCAAACGATTAGTGCAAGTAAAACCTCATCTTACCCTCAAAATGCTGAATCTGAATCAAGTATTGGACGACAGTTTTCGGCACTCTCAGTTTTATCTTCTTTATGCGAAAATGCCGATATAGATAGTATCAATGGTGCTTTGATTTTCGAGGGTTCAATGCTAAGAATTGTACGTTTGTGGATGACGAAACATCATGATAATAACGACACCCGAATACATGTAGCATCTCTTGCGTTTTCGGAGCTTCAAAGATTGAACAAATACCGCCCTATGCACCATATTTTAAGTCAAAGAAAAAAGACCTTCCTCGCTTCACTATTCTCGGAAATGTTAATACCTTCTATGACTGAGGGCGTAAATGGCACATCTGAAAGGTTTCATTACCTCGAAATATTCATTAATACTTTCATTATTGAGCCCACCAACAAAACGAATAATTATTCTCTTAATTACAATTGCTTGGAATATGTTGAGAATATCCTTCCCATAGTTGTTCCGACATTTATACTTGAGCAAGATTACGATACATTACGGATGATGACAGGATTTTGGTTGTATGTTAAAAATAAACAAAGGAGAGAAGGAAAATCTTTTAAGCATTCAAGATCAGCTAAAATACTTGAATGCTCTAAATCATATACATTGGGCTTAAAGAAACTATCAGAAGAAACTAAGCATTTGTGTGTTTCTCATGGAATCCTCGAGATTCTAATACCCAAACTTTTACTTCACTCTGAAAGAGGCCCTATCATTTTCTTCTTAAAGACTGTAGTGGATTCAGAATTGAATCTCAAATATCTGTTTACTGCAGTACAAGATCTTGTATTAAAGAGTTTAATTTGGGAATTAGGTGGAACTTTTGAGAAAGATACATCAAATGCATGGTTGGGTTGTAATTATGAATCCGAAGAGGTTTTGTTGGCTATCAAAAAAGGTGCTCTGATTTGGACGCAAAATAAAAGCAAAAATCGTAAATCAGAGACATCCCAAGACGTGCGGCCATATAATTCCATAGAAGGAGTTGATGCTATGGATACTGATGCTGGAAAAGAAGTAGGCATGAATGCAGCAAAAGATTGGATAGGAAATAGATTTATGTATCTTTTAGTGAACGTTGTGAATATGAAATCAAGAGACGGTCGTATGAAAGAAAGGATGCGAGCTTTAAATTGTCTATATGCCATGCTTCAATTTCTGAAGCCAAAAGATGCGCCCCAATATCTTCCTCAAATAATGAGCATAGTTGACTCAGCAATCTGTGATATGTCCTCAATGAAAATGCGATTTATGGCTGTGAAAATACTCGCTACTTTTGTTAGAATTGTTCTCGAATGCCAAGTGAAAACCATAGGAGTGAACTTGACTAGTATCGTAGTTTCTCTTTTCCCTGTCTTGGAAGACACTAATCCTAAGTTGGCAGACGATGACCGCAAATGTCGTTTAGAAGCAAAGATCGAAGCAGTAGAATTCTTGAAGATTCTTGTTGGAGGTGAAATCGGAAAAAAACTTGCTTCTTTTTTTCACAATATTCCATTCCTTCCATTAGCTTCAGAGCTCGATCCAATCCGTACAGCCTTGAAAAGCAACGGCGTAGATTTGGACAACCTTCTTGTTTTAACACAAATGACAGCTCCTAACACATCCTCTACTTCAGATAGTGAAATTGATATAAGCAGTACTAATTCTGCGCAATTGCAGCATGCGTTGCAACGACGACTTCGGATTCTTTGTAAAATGATGGCTCATGAAAACGTTAGCGTAAGGAAAGTCGTGATACATCATTTGATTGACTTGTTACGTGCAAATAGAAATCTTTTTCAGCACCTCATCGAAAGTGAAGAGGCGGAATCTATGAGATTTCTTACAGTGATAAATGACAAAGTATTTGATTCAAGTAAAGATAATCCAATAAAAGAGAATGTTCTGCCGTCCACAGAAGAAACTTGTGATGATGACTATTCTAGGGATAGTGCAAAAAGTATGTTTGATCACGTACATTTTTCTTATATATGTACATTGATCTAACGATTGTTTCATTTTTCTAACAGACAGTGGTAGTGTAGCTGGCCTCATGCAAAATCTGCAGTTTAGGTGTGTCGCGGAGAGCGATGTAGATGTACGGGTTGCAATAGCGACAGCACTCGGGGAGGTTGGAGCAATTGATCCTAACCGTCTAGGTGGTGGATTTAATACAATCGAAACTATCGGAGATGGGAGAAAGAATGCAGATCAACACTTAGTATGGAGAAAATCTCAACCGCCTTGGAGATCACAGATAGTGCGATATGAATTACAACTTGTTACTAACCTCCTTACCGTAGCGCTTAAAGCGTCCCCTACTGCTATGGATCAACATAAAATTTCTTTTGCGATTCAGGAGCTTCTTATATTGTTAAATGAGTTCTCGAATAATAGCAGCAACGATAGCACTTCGATAGGTGTCAAAAGCAGCATAGAAGATGATATCGCTTATTCTAGAGAAATTACTACAACCAAAAAGAAACCTGATATGAACGATTGGCTCAAATCACAATTGCAGAAAGCATCTGTTCTCGAACTTGTGGAACCGTTTTGGTCAACGCAATATCAACAGGTGAGAATCATATTTTTAATATGAAGAGTACCACATGAAATAAACCCCTTAACTCTAATTTTGATATTCAAAAATTACGAAGCGTAATGAAAACGTTTCTTTTAGAAGCCCTCCATTTTTTCGAAAAGCCACATCATATCACGGTTGGCTTTCACATTGGTGTCGTTACATGATAAAGCAAGCAAATGCTAATGAGCGTAGTAGGTGGAAAAAAATGTTTCATGCATGTCGTGCTGCCGTTAGATCACCAGCTGGGTCAGTAGTGGCAGAATTTTTACTTCCGTTGCTTGTTTTGGATATAATGTGCTTTGGAACTGAAGAAGATGAAGAAAACATAATACAAGAAATGAAAGATGTCCTTTCTTTTCGTCCAACTTTGAATTCTGCACAGCCTACGAATATAATAATGACTACAAACGAGATTCAAAAGTCAGTAAACACGTTATTCACGACTATTGACACTCTTCAAATTTGGGCTGAGAAGGAGACCGAAGAGAGATATAAAAGTAATCGAGGACATACACAAAATCAAAAGAATTCAATTCAACATGGAAAGAGTATTGATTCTTTGCATAGTAATGAAAGCATGTATGCTATTTGGCCATGTGAAGAGAGCGTTGCTCGTATTAATGATTTGATTAGCTCAATACCTCTCTCAATGTGCGCTAAAGCTGCAGCTGGAGCTGGATTAGACGCACGGGCCCTTCAATACCTGGAGAGTGAGACTAGGGAACAAATGGTAGAACTGATTTACGACAACAATGATAGTAATGATCACAATATTGAGGCCCAGTCTTCAAATGGACCAGGAAAGTCATTGTTCCCACTACAAAAAAACAATCTTGGATTAATGCAAGATTTGCTTGGACGGTTGAACGATTGCGATTCTATGACAGCGGTTGCAAGAGAACGTGAGCGAGGTGGACTCTCTCTCAACATTATTGACTTAATTCACGAAAAGGAGGTTTTGGGTGACTGGAAAGCCGCGCTGCAAGGTTATGAACAAGCTCTTCAGCTCTACCAACAAATGACAAACCATTCTAAATATCCTCAAACATTGCAGTACTCTTTGGATAAATTAGATTTGGAAAAAGGAATGTGCAGATGCCTACTACAGTTGGGTCAACTTGAAAGTGTGTCAAACCAAGTACGTGGGATACTTGCAAAAAATAAAATTCATTTTGGACTTACTGATGCCAATCAACGTGCGAGAGATGAATTACTTCCATACGCTTGTGAGGCATCTTGGAGACTAGGAAGATGGTCTCAATTAGAAATTCTGATAAATTCTAACGTGATTTCTGCAGAGCATCGGTCATTACAAGATGCCGACGGTTTATATCATATAAAACTTGGTCAAGCTTGCCTTGGACTACATCGTGGTGATATGAGTGAAGTTTCCCTTTCAATTCGAGACGCCAGAATCGCTGTGATGACTTCGCTTGCAAGCGTAGCAAGAGAGAGCTATCCAAGGTTTTATCCATATCTTTTGAGGCTGCATTGCCTGAGGGAAATTGAAAATTCTAGTGAAATACTCTGCGCCAACTTCAAGGAGAAAGGAAAGCAAGAGAATTCTGACAGCTTATTTTTTGATCATGTGAGATCAGATAGTCCAACTTCTTGGTTTTGGGATGGACGTCTCAGAATGGCTGCACCTGAGGTTGCTGGAGCAAGTGAAATTCGTAATGTGCGACTTGCACTCTCAAGAATTGCCAAAGAACCATCTCTGGAAGGAAATCTATGGCTTAAAATGGGAAAATCTACCAGGAAGGCCGGTCTTATCGACATTTCACGAACAGCATTTGCGCATGCAGTAGTATCTTATAATGCATCTAGGAATGATCTAGATGGGCCTGTTAATGCGCAGCCTAGGTCGAATTCACTGTTCACACAATTTCAACATGAAATTCAATTGCAATTAGCAAAATTGAAGCACCTTGCTGGTGAATCTGCTGCAGCTCTTCAAATGATGAACATGGAATATATTGATACCGAAGACCTCTTTGATAAAGATGAAAAAGATGCCAAGAAAAAGATATTATCATGGCTTTATGGAGATATAGTAAAATGGAACGAAGACATTGAAAACGATAGGGAATTAGAGGGACATATGAATTCCTTTGGAAGAAGGCTTCTGCAGTCAACGGAATGGATAGTAGAAGGTAGACTCAAAAGTGGAAATGAAGTGAAGGAAAGATACAAACTCGTTCAGAAAGTCTGTCCAAATTGGGAAAGGTAATTTGCTGCAATTTTTCAGTTTTATAATCTGCTGGTATGCATTAATTGAAATATCATTAGTTACTCACACTAGAGGTCAAACAAACCGTCCGCGATACATGTATGAAGAGGTCACTATAAGTTTGCACGCTACCTGGATTCGCTCTTAGAAGCTAGAATTATTGCTTTAGTTGGTCAGCAACAACAAAGCACTCATTACGAAGATGACGCCATACGGTCAAGCATTTTGTTGACAGATCATAGCTGTCAATCTTATCTACTTAATGCGATGGATGAATATGGTAAAACTCTACAGCTTGGTGAGAAGCACCTTTATCAAGTAGTTCCTCGCCTTTTATCTGTTTGGTTTGATTTTACTTCCATTCAAGACACAGAGGATAAAAGAAAGGTTTGTTCCAATATGGACGTCATTGCAGACTCTGGTAAGAAAATTCACATCACGTTTAAATTTGGAAACTTTTACTGACTTGTGCTCTTTCCTTTTTCAGAGGAACCTTTTGATGAAAAAAAGTGTGCCGCTAACATAATCATGGCTGGTCTCATTCGCACAGTTCCCCCACATTCATTTTATATTGCTCTTCCACAAATCATCTCACGTGTGGGACATGATAATGAAGATACAGTTGAAATTGTAAAAGCAATTCTCAAACGAGTTCTAGTTAAGTTTCCACGACATGCAATGTGGCATCTAGCCTGGCTTCGGAACTCAGCGAACCGGTCTCGTTCTCATTGCGGTGAAGAAATTTTTAAAGGAGCCCAAAAGAATTTGAAAAGGCACGATGATAAAAAACTGTATGATTTGCTTGTCTCTTCGAAAAGCCTATTCAAGTATTTGATCGACCTTGCAAAATATTCTCCAAAAAATCCATCTAGTAGACATTTTAACGTTCGGCCTTGGTCAGGGGAAGTTCCTTTGCAGGAGTTTGTTCCACCTGTTCAAGCTGCATTATCTTATGCTAGAAATAATACTGCGTTTTCTAGTACGATGGATACGTTTCCAAGTTTTGTTCCTCGAATGAGGGGCTTCAGCCCCCAGGTAATAGTGATGTCGTCTAAAGCGAAGCCAAAGAAATTGACTGCATTTGCAATCCCTGCAGGACAAAGGCATAAAAAACTAAATTTTCCCGGAAAGTCTGGAAATCTCCCTCAGCCCAGCGATGCTGGAGAAATGCACTTTCTTGTCAAACAAGAAGCAAAAGGAGACTTAAGAAAGGATGCTCGAGTGCAAGATTTAAATAATGTAATTAATCGATTACTTGCTGGATCTTCTCGTGTAAATGGAAATTTAGCACGCCAACGAAGGAGATTGCATCTTAGAACGTTTTCTGTGATTTGTTTATCAGAAGAAACAGGAATTCTGGAATGGGTACCAAATACTGATTCATTTCGGAATCTTGTGACCAAAGCCTACAATCCACAAGCTGCTCCCCATAGCGTCAGGCGACGAGGTAAAAGAATAGCAAATTTTCAGTAAGTCTAAATAGGAAATATGGCTCGAATTGAACGAAACTTAAATTTTAACTAACGTCGTTGGATTTTCTCGAAGTGATCCTAATTTAAGGGTAACTTTCCAAAAATGTCAAGACTTGTATATTAAGCAGGGCAATCTTATCAAAGCGGCATCTCAATTCAAAGACATGTGTCTTAAAGATTATCCTCCCGTGTTGTATTGGTGGTTTGTGCAGCATTTTACAGATCCACACGCATGGTTTGAAGCTAGAAAAAGATTTGCTTTATCTTCTGCTGTATGGTCAGCTGTAGGGCATGTTATTGGCCTCGGCGATCGTCACTCAGAAAACATTCTTGTTGATACATCATGTGGTGATTGTGTACATGTTGATTTCGACTGGTAAGTGAGAATCTAATATTTTTTACGTCTACATGAAATGTTTAAAACTCTGAACCTCATTTTTCATCGTGTGAGTAGCATTTTTGATAAAGGATTGCATCTCCCAAGACCTGAGATTGTGCCATTTCGTCTGACATCCAATATGATCGATGCATTTGGACCTACTGGATATGAAGGGGCCTATAGAGGCGGACTAACATCTGCAATGACGACTCTTCGACAGAACCGAGATACATTGTTGTCTGTTCTTGAACCTTTTTTGAAAGATCCTGTTATTGATTGGAAAAAAATGCGTGCTCAACAAAAGCAAGGTCGACCTAAAAAGAGTCCAGAAGAAAATACGGAAGCAAAACGATCGATCAAAGTGATAGAAAGTCGAATTCGCGGTATTTACAATTTACCAAATCCAAATTTCAAAAAAATTGTCCGAACAGATGGTTTCAATACAGTCGAAGATGATTCTAATATATTACCGTTATCTGTTGAAGGTCAAGTGAATCGAATGATAAATGAGGCTACCTCATATGAAAACCTTGTGCAATTATATGTTGGTTGGATGCCTTTCTTATGATATCTAAAGCGACTATCATTCATGATAACAACTGAATCATGAACACAAGATGTGTTTATTCCGTTCTATTTTGTTTTCAGCAAAGTTTTTATTGAAAATGTGTGACTAGTAATAAGAAAAAAAGCAATATCATTAATCATATACAAGAGTACTTTTGGTTATTTTTGATTCGTTTTTAATTTATATACAATATTTGACACATTTTATTGATACAGGCTACATAGTACACTGTGTGAGAGTTTCAAAAATTCTGTGGATACAGGGGAGTTTCTGGTAGTTCCTTTATTGGGTGGCAAAAAATTCAAGAATATTCTCATAATCTTCTTCACTTAATTCGGAGCAAGAAGAAGAGGATGATGTTTGTTGAGTAATCTCTTGGGTTTTGTTGAATTTGTATGTCATAACTTTTTCCCACTTTTTTCTGACCAATTTGTACAAGCTCAATGCAGCAGAAGCGTCCTCATATGGACAATGTTCAGCTCCATCACATTGGATTTGTTTATTTAATTTTTCTTGCACAAGCTCTTTCAATCGTCTAGCTTTCATGCAACCAGATCTTTCACAAGTTTTCATCAATGGCGAATACTTTGCTGTATCACGTGTATCATACCATGGATGACTGAGTCCTAAAGCTTGAAAATCATTTTTTAGTGCATGTCCAATTAAAATTTTTCCCTCAATCACAGATGCAACAAATGATCTACACTCTTCCATTTCCATAGCTTCCTCTGATTCCAAATCTTCCTTTCGAATTCCTGAAACAAAGGTGCGGTAATCAGTGACTGTTTCATTAACTTTCACAAATGTGTCAAATACTATATCTTCATTCCAATCAACGATACATACTCTTGCAAGTGCAGATTTAAAGCCGCCTGGCCCTACTCCTACCATCTCGCAATCGATTGCCATGTATCTGGAGCGTTCTTCTTCACTCAATTCGTCAGTATTTTTTGCGCTATTTTTACGCCTTCTTCTTCTAGATCGCTTTGCTCTTGGCCTAGTTGGTGAACAAGCGCTTTCTCCTATACTATTTGATCCGTCACTTTTTTGTGCTTTCCTGCGTCTTCTCCTCCGGCGTTTTTTTGGTGTAATATCCACAGCAAGTGTCGGGATATTTGGTTCTAAGTTCAGTTCTGTTGGTTTACACTATAGAATTACGAATCAAAAATATCAGCATATGTTATGAGAACTTTTTGTCATATGGAATAAACATGAATTTAACACCACAATATCTCTTACCATTTTGGACTGATTTATATTCCTTATTATTTGTTCCTTCCTTTGGATGTTTTGTTGTGAGCGTTTTAGTGTCTTTGCAAGATTTCTATTTATGAGAACATTGAGTGAACAAAAAAGTTCCTGCCAGCAAAGGTAATATTCAAAACACGTAAAGTGCGAAAAAGATGTTTGCTCTAAAAACATACTACGCTTACGCATTCCAAACCAACGCAGTTTCTGTCTTTCTCTAGCTCTAGGCGTCGATAAAAAAATCAAAAAGTGATTTTAGTGGCACTCGAATCATCAATTCTGATTACACCAATACGGGTCCCTACAGGATATTCTTACTCAGGAATGCAGTTTCGAGCGACCAAATATTTTTTCATCATCGTGACTAATTAATACGACAGCCAAAGAAGTCAAGCTACGTAAGTTGTATAATGTTCACTAATTACGGATAACAAAATTCTAATGCATGAATGAAAATCTGGGTTGGTCTTCGTATGTTCCTACAGGCTATGGTGAGGATTTTCAAAGAACAAATGTAGTATGTTTGGTCCCTGTGAAATTCAATACGTGACAAAGAAATCTTTCACGCTGGTGAGTTTTTAATTAAATCAAGGTGACACTTAAGGGTACGGCACTTACTAAGAAATTCTGTATGGTCTTCAATCATTGACTCATGAAATTCATGAAAATATATCAAAATATCTCTGTACAATCATTATTTGTGTCTACATATCTTACTTTCACGAGAATATTCTTAAAAAAATATCACAATTTTTTCTAATGACGCCCAAAGTCCAACCAATGACAACATTATTGTAAGTAATTGCTTGAATCAGGAAAACTTTACGGTGAAACTTTCTTTGACTCAGCAGATGTACAGTCACCTGTTTTGAGACAAATCCAAACCATACGTATCATGAGTAAAAAGTGTACCAAGTCATGATTGCAATCAGCCATCAGAATTAAATAACAAGAATTCTGATTTTGGTGTGACTGAGTTTCTCATCAATTACGCCAACAATTCCAACAATTCATCATGACGACATCATGTCATTGACACGCCTAATTAGTAGGTGTCGTTTTGAAAAAGATCATAAAATGAGGTTTCCTAACTATTTTTGACACAAATTCACATGTAAAGCGTCAAAATCCAGATCTAATGTAATGAATTTCTGATGCAAAAAGATTGGTTGAAGATGCAAAATGAGATTTCTCAGTACGTTCCATTCATATTCGTGTTAAGTGCTGAACAAGAAGAGATCAATACTTCGAATAAGGACCTCAGAAAAAAGCTGGACGAATCAATAATCATATGGGAGTAATCCATGATAATAAATAGGGATCACGCAAGAATAACTTGATAAGTATAGATATATCCGTGACAACAATCCATCATCTCTAGTAAAAATTACAAAAAAAGATACTTTTGACACCAAAATCTTTTTTGAATTGAAGTCTCTTTGGAATTTGACAATCAAGTCTAAGATTTGAAGTGACAATAAAGACAATCATGTCAACTTCGTCAATTTTTTCACCACAACTTCATTTTTTGACAGAAAAATCACGAGTACATTGAAGAAGATGATGGAATGTAAACAGAAAATATTTTTAGCGAAGGCGAGGAGTTTCTTTCATAAAAGCGGAAGAATATTCTTTGATTTGCCATCTCGAGGAATCAACTTCTTTCGCTGAAAGTAATTGATTCCAAATTCATGAAGTACGGAGTTACCAGATAACAAGCGGTACAAAAATTGTATTAGTACGGTCGATAAGTTGATGTCATGTTCAAACTCAATCGTTGTTAAGAACTGCTTTTATAGCTGGTTATTCATAGCTATGGAATGTTCTATTCAAACAGAGTATCTAAATAGGAGCTAGAAATCTTAATTAAATTATTGATATTGTTAAAATAGCAGTCTCATTAAAATAGCTGTAAAATAGTGTTTCCATTGAAAAATAAACTGTGCACAAGCAGGTTTTAATCCTTTTCTCATCGAAGTACGGTAATCTCAGAATTGCTGTAGTTTTCAAACTCCGTATCTTTTGTCGAAAACATGAAAATGGCATCACACGCACTACGACAAAGAATGAACATGATCATACTGGACGATTATATTTATTTTTCTCGTATCAATCATCCGTTATAGAATCCTTTATTTCTACGCTCGCATATAGGATAATATACATAACAAAAGCCTTGACTTATTGGCCTTTGATTTAGACGAAGAAGACTTGTGGGCCATCAAGAACTGATTTGTGCAATGCATTGATGAAAATGAGATATATATGCACTCACTATCACGCAAGGAATGGTTCATTCAATATGGTGAAGCAATATTTATGTTTTGTAACAATATCTTCATTATTTATTATGTGCAGAGCTTTCAACAATGTTGAAATTTTCACTTTACCATTCAATCAAAAACTGAGTCAAGCCTTCAAAACACCAACGAGTGGAAAACAACGAGGAAAGTTATCAATTCTCCCTATGAAAAAAAAATCTGGCATAAACAAGAGTTTTATGGAAGAATTTACTTCCGATGAAAATGGCGAGTTTGAGAAATATACTCATATGATTGGCATTCCTTTAGAAGAAAATCGAGATTTATTGTTAGAGCTAGAGAGTGTTCAGCGAGCAGTTCTATATAATTGCCCTCTTCTTATACATTCATGCATCGTTCCAGTAGTGACTCGTATGCCTCTCATATATGTTGATACAGTCATGTCTACCGGAGGTGCAAGCGGAAATCGGGATGATGTTTCTGTAATTTTGCAGCAAATAGTGCTCGAAGTAGTGAACAAATATGTTCGCGTAAAAGATAGTTCTCCTTCAAAGGAAGAATATGAGTCTGAAGGAATGGGAGGAATAAACAAAGACGGAATAAAACCTGTAATGATGAACTTTACAGGTTTGGAGCTTGATGGAGAGGATTGTGAAGTTTTGCATGTTATAGGAAGTATTGATTGTGATGGTACAAAATTAGTTAGAAAAGTGTTGCTAGAAATTCAAGCAAGAATTGAGAGGCAGGGTTGGAAAACAATGCTACCACCTGATAATCCACAAGAAAAGAAACAAGTCAATATTCATGAAGGGTGGCGTCCTCGAGTTCCATTTATGAGATTACCGTCTGATTTTAAGGAAAATTTACCACCTTTACCAAATGGGGAAGAAGAATGGACTCGTTCACCAGAAGATGGAGGAAATGGAATCTCACCGATATTTTGGTATAGATGGTGGGATGATGAATTTACCGAAGGTGACGGGATTCGATTGCGTGAGATTGCTATTTATTCTAGATCAGGCCCATGGGGTTTATCTGAAAAAGCATTTTACTTGCCATCTATGAAGGTTAAGCTTCCTGATGGAAATGAAGCTCTACTTATGTCTGAGGCAAAAGATAAAGAATATGCGGAAGCACGGCTAAAAGATCAACTTGGGGAGGAAGGTGCGGCTATGGAGATTGAACTGGACAAACAAATTGCTGACGCTAAAGAACAACATGCATCTGAGTTAGAAGCAAACATCTCTGAGAATTATGACGTTTCATTACAAAATGCAAAGGAAACTCGTTGGAATGAAGAAAATATACAAAATGGAGCGTCTACTATCTATAGTGCCCCTGATTCCTTTCAACCACGCAAAGCTGGCGATCCAATCGTCAGGACAATATCAACTCCATCGTATGCACAAGAAATAATTGAAAATAATGGTGAAAATGCAGCGGTACCAGAAAAGAAAAATTTGGAAAATATCGACCTGGATCGCGATGAAGGAATTATCCGTATAAGGCAAATGTTAAGTCAGAAACCTAAGCTAGCAGTAGATTCCAAACAAAAGAAGAAAGCTACCCCTCTTCCTGCATATCCATCTGACGAATACTTTCTTGGGGTCTGGCGACTAGTATCTTCTCCTAATATGGAGCAACTTGAATCTATATTACCTGATTCCTCTGATAATATCATTCTCCGTGTAGATGGTGGTGTAGCTGGAGGGCCTGTATTGAATCAGAGAGATAATCAAAAGGCAGCTGGTGGAAATTGGAGAATGTTCCAAGCCCGATGGGCAGGGGGGGGAGATATGCCAGAAATGGAACAAACTAGGCTACGAATTCGGCTTATTATTCCTCCTGAAAAGAATGAGGTCTTGGTAATGGAAGGTGAAGTAACGAGGGTTATGATGCCTCGTGCTTCTTCGTCCTTTTCTCTGAATATTGCACTGGAGGATCAAGAGAAAATGAATAATGAAGAAAACGATTTTTTCCTTCATTGTAATGGAGAGGTATGGGTACAAGATATTGAAGGAACAGGGAAAAGAAGAAAACTAGGTTTATTTTCAGCAATGAAACTGGAGACACCAGAACAAGGAACAATAAGGTATACTGTCCCTCCACCAAAATCGTTAGGAGAACCATGAATGAAATTCATAAAAAGATCAATATGCAATAGAATATTAGAATTGCAAATTTATTGAAACAGCAAGACATGATATATTTAATTATTCTCCTTTGTTGGCTGAAATATGAACTTACAAAAACATGGTTTTTTTAAAAAACTCAATTTAAGTACTACCGTATAATAATTTTGCAAATTAAAAAAAAGCCAATGATGCAGAATTTCAGGAAATAAATTTAAAAAGAGGTTGAATAGAATGTTTTTGGAATCATAAATATAGTATAAATTGGCTGTGCCCCCCCCCCCTGACCAGGGCAGGCAAAATGTCCCTTCCATGAAATGGTTATATTTATTACTGAATAGTCCTTATTTTAGACCTTTTTAAGGTAGGATTCTACACAAAATGAGTATGTTGATGGATGAATCACATGGTAACTTTCGGAAGCATTCAAAAATATTCAGCTTTGGAGAGAAATGTTGCATAATAGGGTGAAATTGTGTGTTAACGCCAATCTGTTTGGTGCCCCATTTTGGGTGTACCATTATTTCAGTACACCCAAATTGGTATACCGAAATTAATTTTATATTTTGTCCAGGAAGAAATCACAAAATAGACTATCTGATACATTATATTGATTCTTCGTGATTTAAAGTAATGGAAAATGATTTTCTTTAGTGTGAATTTTCCTTTTTGTTGTCATGATCTTGTTCCAAAAGTCAAAGGAAATCATCAAAATTGCATGAGAAATTTTGAAAGTAGGTGCTCTATTTTGTTGAATAAATAACTTTTTTTCTGTTGTAAAGATTTGCAACACGTAGAACCTATAGAAAACCATACCACGAAGTACTAAGAGCTACGTACGAGAGCTGAAAACAAACCCAACAATAAGGCTTGCGATCCAACCAGGACGCGGCGGTCGCGGTCGCCCATCGCTTCCGAAACCAAAGTATATGCAACGTGCATATAGCAAAACTAATATGGTATATAGGAATACAACATTAGGAAAAATTGATGAACTACAAGCAGAGATAGATGAAAAAAATGAAACCGCGAATAAGGTGATTGAAATTTACAGTGATCATGATCAACAAAATGATACAAGCTCAAACAATCTGACAAAAAAATTAGTAAGGATTCCATCCGAAGTACAACTGAACCTGACCGATTGAATGCGCCAGAAATGAAAAGAAAAACCCTACTTTCTACGGATGACTGCGTACCCTAAAAGCCAATAGAAAATTCAACAAAACGTCGTCAAGACAATATTATGAAAATATATCAAGTCTTCACAAAACGGAATTAAAATAGAAAAAATCTGAGGTAAAGCGTAACTATTGGAACGTCCTGATGGAAGATCCTCAAGAAAAGAAACAGCAGTTCATCGGTGATCACTATGTGTATCAAAAAATGGATCGAGATGTGGAAATGAAGGAAGTGCATGATGATGAAGCTAAAGCAGAACAACTCTGTGCTGCCTCTCTAAACGGAATATTTTAAAAATCAAAATATAATGTGTTAAATGATGAAATGATTCCACTAAAATTAAAAGATATATTTTAAGATTGATGAAATCATACCAAAATCAATATGAGTATGGCAAA
>Ga0209092_10001433_pt1 | contig 23231 bp, 13 predicted proteins | sample FraStrMetagenome_FD_187446 | JGI IMG/M metagenome (GOLD analysis project Ga0209092, IMG submission 187446) | Marine eukaryotic phytoplankton communities from Arctic Ocean - Fram Strait ARC3M Metagenome (SPAdes) (version 2) | ecosystem: Environmental > Aquatic > Marine > Oceanic | place: Fram... | reverse complement strand
TGTAAATACTAATATACTTACACTAATCTATTACGTATGCACTAATTGTCACACTATCGATCTCACTTATCATCGAGGAATACAATTATCTACTGTTCCCTCTCCAATACAGTCAGTCACAGTTTCTTTGATTCTATTTAATATACAACTTAATATTCTTCATGAGAACAAAACCATAATCAAGAATGCTTTTTTCTACAATCCAAGAAACATATCTATATATATATACTTGATATGCACAAACAACATTGAAATCGTACTATTTTAGTTTGGTAGGTTTAGTTCAAGGCTTTCCGTATTTCTTGCGTAATATGGTCGACCAGGAGTCAAAGGCCATCAAATACTTGTTTACAACTCTATCATATGTCTCTTTCGTCATTTCTTGTGTAATTTTTGGATCAGGACCGTAGTAGTCACTCAAAACAGGCCAGATATCAGTTCCAGAAGCCATGCATCCCGGAGCATCACTAGAATCCCAATTAGAAATAAAATTCCTATGTTTAGCTTCAGTGCACCAAGTGAAACGTGGCTTGAAAAAGATAAATGCCATGATTCGACAATGTAAACTTGTAGAAATAAGTGCTTGTGATCGGGAAATGATTGCCACGACTTTCCATACATTTGCTCCTTCATAAACAATACTTGGTTGCGTCATCAACTCTGCAACTTTATGGTACAGGTCAAAAGAATCGTGCATGGGAACTATTCCAGCAGCAAAAAATACTATGGTAGTGTTGGTTTCTTTCGATAAAAGGTCCAAAGATGCTGCAAGTTTTTCAGGTTTCATGGTTTGTATCTTATGCTGCACTGCAATGTATTTTCTCTCGGAAGTGGATGGAAAGATTTCATCCATAACTTGATCCGCCATAATATCGATTTCTTCCGCATACAATTCCTTAGTCATAACTGCCGAATCAGGATATGAGGGGAACTTTGGATCACGGAATGAACCGAAGTCTGCAGTGTTTACGGCTTCTTCACATTGTGGACTAATACCTCCACCCATACTGTTTATTATCGCAAAGTTGCTCGGGTGCTCTACCTCAGCCTCTGGCACAAGTAAATGTTTAGGAACGAGATACCCGCAATCATAAATTTTCTCCTGCTTGGCTAGTTCTTTATACTCTTCATTAAACATCATAGAGACAGCACAGCCGTGTGAACATCCCATTGCCTCGCCGCCTGTGTAGATGATGTCGTAAGGTCCTTTTTCACTATCCTCTCGTGACATTTGTTGAAGCTGCTTCATGCTGTGAATGTTTTCTTCTCCTCCGTAGGCAGTCATGTTGATAGGAACAACTCCTCCAAATAGAATGTCTGATTCACTGTAGCCTGCTCGATTTTGTAATAGCCTTTTAAGTACCTTAGTAAAAAGCAAGTCGCCAAAGTTGTATCGATCATGAGGACCAAGCAAAATAATTTTCCTTTCTCGAAGGGTTTCATGTGTATCATGGGCATGTGAAGAGTATGACACCGGCTTAATACCAAGGACTATTGAAGAAGAATGTAGAGGGTAACCAAATTCTGAAGCATAATCAAGAGAATGAAGATAGAATAATAAAGTTGGTAAAGCAGTTACCAGCAATAAAAATGGTAACTTTCTTTTCGTTTTGTCTGTAATAGGAAGTTTGCTTGGATCTACTGAATAAGTGATACCTCCAATAAAGGCTATCACTAATCCAATGATCCCCTCCTCGCCTATTTTTTCTCCAAAAGCGATTGCTGCGACAAGCACGTTCGAGATGCGCTTTCCAACATTCAGAAGTGAATGGGATGGTGCAGTGATGAAACTTAGGACGGAAATTGAGGCCAAATTATAAAGCCCATGGAAAACAATTGCCTGGAAACCATACCATTCGCAAGTGAAGATCATCTTCGAGAATCTTGGAAGATTTTGAATGGTGAACAGCAATTGTAGGCAAGAAATCATCGCTCCACCTGATGTAATTTGAATAAATTTGCGAACTCCATTCAGAGCGGTTTTTTCAGCTTTTTTTGTCTGAAAATGTTTCACAGTGACATTTCGGAACGACATCGAAGCACCTGAAAGAAGCGCAAAAGTAATAGAGAAAATATTGACACTAGAATCTTTTTTTTTCTGTGATAGTAGAATGGCAGTTCCTGTAATTGTAACCATCATCGAAATAGATTTTTTTGCGGTGACTGCTTTGAAAGACTGTGCGAAAATCACAGTCAAAATGAGAGTCTCGATAGGCTCAAGAAGCTTGATGATCTGAACTACACTGGCACTTCCATAAGCAAATCCAAGATTTGTAAAAAGACTCCCCAGGGAATGGAAAATTCCAATCAAGAGAAACGGTTTATCAACTACTGGTATATAGTCTTGCAGCTCTGTTTTTACTGATTCGTTCTTGTCCTGAGCAAATTCTTCCGTAAGATGAGAGTACTCACAAAGTGCAATCTTCTCATCCTTTTCAATTTCCTCAGTCTGCTTAGATTTGGTGAACTTTTGTAGCAAAAAGTAAACCGGAAGAGCCATGCAAAGACCAGCCAAAAGTTGATACGTGGTTAGTATAGCCATCATTTGTTCCCGAGAAATGTTTTCTTCATTGCTTGGCATGATCTGCTGCACAAGATGCTGTGTAGCAACCGCATTTTTGGAACTAGTGTAATACCAAATTACAGTGAAGGCAGCAACAATTTGAATCATGACTGTTTTGACCCAAAAAAAAGTGAGACGCTCTTATTTTTTACAAAAGGTTTGATTTCAGCGAATTAGAATGACTCCGGTTGTACCTCCGTAGAATAAGTTTATATGCTTAGAGTAGATTCAGATAGTTTCGTGTATAAACTCATGTGCGAGAAGCGATACAGTTTATTCACGAACCGTAGTGGTCTAAATATAATTTGTGAGATGACCCAGAATCCTCACTGGAACTTGAGGGGTAATAATAATTTATCTAACTAGAGGTCTCGAAAAATAAAAAGATCGGTACGGTTACGTACACAAATTGTCTACTGCTTTATTATAGAGGACGAAAAAGTATTTGCGCAAGACATTTTAATTCAATTATGTTTGCTGAATGGAAAAGTCAGCAGTCATTAGTTAGCTTTCATTTATGCGTATCGCTAGCAATTTATCAAATTAATGACCATTTCTGCTTCAGAAGGCCTTTCTACTATACCATTGAAAGTTGGTGATAGTGTTTGTGTGTTTGTGTGTTTGTGGTTTATAGAGGAGCGTGGCTTTGCAGCTAAGAAGCCGATTTAGGTGGAGCATTTTTCCCTGCTACAGTCACGAAAGTCGCGGGGAACAGATATGACGTTGTTGGTGTTGTTGTTGCTGTGTTCTTTCTAGAGGAACGTGGCATTATTTGAACTTTGATAGTCCCACGAACGCTCTTTCAGGTAGTTAGGTCCTAGGTCTCTTACATACGCATATTGTCTTACGACGCTACTTCGGTTTACGGCCTTCTCACTTTACTCGAGGACTTTGGATGTCAGTAGTTTATGCGTATGTAAGGTCTACAAGCCTCCGAGGAGGGTTTGCCGTATTTAAGGTTAACTACCAGGGTCCAGTAAAGAGATCTCGCAATACTATTCCAGTATTCCGTTGATAAGCTATGTACTCCGGCCAAAATTTCTGCATACTTGACGTATATGATATAATTCAAGCTCATATTGATTAGGTGTAAATACTAATATACTTACACTAATCTATTACGTATGCACTAATTGTCACACTATCGATCTCACTTATCATCGAGGAATACAATTATCTACTGTTCCCTCTCCAATACAGTCAGTCACAGTTTCTTTGATTCTATTTAATATACAACTTAATATTCTTCATGAGAACAAAACCATAATCAAGAATGCTTTTTTCTACAATCCAAGAAACATATCTATATATATATACTTGATATGCACAAACAACATTGAAATCGTACTATTTTAGTTTGGTAGGTTTAGTTCAAGGCTTTCCGTATTTCTTGCGTAATATGGTCGACCAGGAGTCAAAGGCCATCAAATACTTGTTTACAACTCTATCATATGTCTCTTTCGTCATTTCTTGTGTAATTTTTGGATCAGGACCGTAGTAGTCACTCAAAACAGGCCAGATATCAGTTCCAGAAGCCATGCATCCCGGAGCATCACTAGAATCCCAATTAGAAATAAAATTCCTATGTTTAGCTTCAGTGCACCAAGTGAAACGTGGCTTGAAAAAGATAAATGCCATGATTCGACAATGTAAACTTGTAGAAATAAGTGCTTGTGATCGGGAAATGATTGCCACGACTTTCCATACATTTGCTCCTTCATAAACAATACTTGGTTGCGTCATCAACTCTGCAACTTTATGGTACAGGTCAAAAGAATCGTGCATGGGAACTATTCCAGCAGCAAAAAATACTATGGTAGTGTTGGTTTCTTTCGATAAAAGGTCCAAAGATGCTGCAAGTTTTTCAGGTTTCATGGTTTGTATCTTATGCTGCACTGCAATGTATTTTCTCTCGGAAGTGGATGGAAAGATTTCATCCATAACTTGATCCGCCATAATATCGATTTCTTCCGCATACAATTCCTTAGTCATAACTGCCGAATCAGGATATGAGGGGAACTTTGGATCACGGAATGAACCGAAGTCTGCAGTGTTTACGGCTTCTTCACATTGTGGACTAATACCTCCACCCATACTGTTTATTATCGCAAAGTTGCTCGGGTGCTCTACCTCAGCCTCTGGCACAAGTAAATGTTTAGGAACGAGATACCCGCAATCATAAATTTTCTCCTGCTTGGCTAGTTCTTTATACTCTTCATTAAACATCATAGAGACAGCACAGCCGTGTGAACATCCCATTGCCTCGCCGCCTGTGTAGATGATGTCGTAAGGTCCTTTTTCACTATCCTCTCGTGACATTTGTTGAAGCTGCTTCATGCTGTGAATGTTTTCTTCTCCTCCGTAGGCAGTCATGTTGATAGGAACAACTCCTCCAAATAGAATGTCTGATTCACTGTAGCCTGCTCGATTTTGTAATAGCCTTTTAAGTACCTTAGTAAAAAGCAAGTCGCCAAAGTTGTATCGATCATGAGGACCAAGCAAAATAATTTTCCTTTCTCGAAGGGTTTCATGTGTATCATGGGCATGTGAAGAGTATGACACCGGCTTAATACCAAGGACTATTGAAGAAGAAGGTAGAGCATGACCAAATTCTGAAGCATAATCATGAGAATGAAGATAGAATAATAAAGTTGGTAAAGCAGTTACCAGCAATAAAAATGGTAACTTTTTTTTCAATAACTTGTCCGTAGTTTGCATCATAATTGTTCTGTTCCAAAAAAATGTGAGAAGGTGTTTATGTTCCACAAGATACAATCTGGAAAGCAATCTTTTCTGTGCTTGCGTAGAATGATCGTTTGGAAATAGAGTAGATAAGATTCAGTTTATTCACGAACCGTACAATAGTGGTCTATGATTTATGAGATGACCCAGAATCCTCACTGGAAATTTTTGACCTCGAAAAATATTACGTAAATATGGTATTTGTGAAAGACAAAAGAACTCAATTATGTCTGAATGTGCCAATGTTCTTGGAAAGTTAGCAGCAGTCATTAATTAACTGTAGTTTTCTTCGCTCTCACACATTTTTAATTTTAATTACATGTTTTTCCTTCGATATACGACCGACGCTCTGGGTACTCAAACCGTACGAAACAGAATTTCCACGAGATTAAATATGGTATTTGTGAAAGACAAAAGAACTCAATTATGTCTGAATGTGCCAATGTTCTTGGAAAGTTAGCAGCAGTCATTAATTGACTGTAGTTTTCTTCGCTCTCACACATTTTTAATTTTAATTTACGGCAGACATTTTGTTTGTAGGCCTTTTTGCATTTGCTTGCTGCTCTGTACGATTATGTTTTGTTTGCTATTATTTTACGTGTTATATCTCTATTGCGCGCTACGGCATATACAGAATCTGTACGGTTGTTTTTGTTGTGGAATGTTTCATTGAACCCCTTGAGGCAAATAAATTGGAACTCGTACATTTCTGTGTACAATGTCGAAAAAACGAATCCAACACATACGGGAGTCATCGAAGCGAAACACATGTATGCAATAAATCTGAAATAGAATTCTTGTTAAATTATTTCATGTGCGATGATAACTGAAAATCATCTCCTACACGACTCAACCTTCACTTATTTTTATTTCACAACAGCAATTACAGTGCTCTAATTTTCTTTTCGAATTCATTTTATGTTTGAAATCTTGTTCGAAAATCTTTCCATTGACTGCTGCTTATTCTTCATATAGTAGCTGAATCCTTTCTCCACAATAAAAACACTTTACTTTCATACAACACAATTGAAAACCAATGAAGAAATTGACATTAAAATGCCATTTTATTCTACTTTCATTCCTCTTCTCGACTTGTCATTCCTCAAAAGATGATTCCAACTCATGTGGTTTCTACATGGGTCCCTCCACAACCTCCCACACCGCATTGGGTTTATATACTAGCAAGGACCTTCCTTATACACCGAGTTCCTCCTCAGACAACCTAGGCAAACATCTTGCTGGAGGGCCACCCGAACTCGCTATTCAATTTATGATGCAATACAACTCCAATCAATCCAAATTAGAAGGATCTGTCTTAGAAGAATTAATCTGGATTCCTTTCATCACTGGAGGACAATTTGAATCTCCGTACGAGGATTCCATGGTAACCTTTCTACCAGGAATTGGAATGATGGGAGCTTTTTCCTCTTTACTTGTAAACGCACAGTGGGATACTTCTGGGATCTGGCATCGAAGCTATCGTCCAGGTGAAGAAAGCGCGGGGCCTACACGGGGTTCATTTACGAAGTATCACAATGTGTCGGCTCGTGTGACAAGAAATGTGTTCGCCGGAGAAGAATTGTTTATCGATTTTGGGAATGAATGGGTGGAGTTGGAATTGGAAGATTCGGAAGATTCGAAACCACAGGATGAAATCGAAGATCAAAATGAAAAAGCATCAAGTAATTTATCTCAGTTGGATTATAAGTGGGCTGATGTGAAACTAAAATCAATCAAAGAGTACTTTGACAAACATGACAGAGAATTTCATCAAAATTCTCATTTAAAGCAATCGGTATGGGAATATATTTTATCAACCATACTAGATCGAAGAGCCCGTAAAATATTTCCCAAATCTGTAGAACCTTTGGAAGAATTGCATCAATATGGCAGTCTAGTATATTCGCATAAAGATTCTACAATTCGTTCCATGGAGTGGCTAAATATCAACGCTCGTTGCGTTGACCGGATGAAATCTCAATTTCCATCTACCATCTCCAACGCTGGATGGGGTGCCTTCACAACACAATCCATCTCCAAAGAAAAGATAATTACGACCACACCTTTGGCACCAATTTGGGACAAGGAACTATTTCAAATGCCAACCAACTTTCCATCTAATCAACAATCTCATCAATTGCTTTTGAATTATTGCTATACTCATCCTCAATCTTCTGTCCATCTGTTTCCCTATGGCAATGTTGTGAATTACATCAATCATTCTTCAAATAAAGCCAATGCTAAATTAGTGTGGGCACATGACTTTCCATTGTTTCAACCTGAGTTTTTGAATCAACCCATTGACAATCTCAAAGAGTATTTGAAACACCATCAAGATCCAGTCTTGTTTATGGACATTGTTGCCTTACGAGATCTAGAAGAAGGAGAAGAGATATTGATTGATTACGGAGATGATTGGGAAAAGGCATGGAATGCTCATGTTCAAAATTGGGAATCTAATTCATTATCAATGCTGGAAAAAAGTGTTTCTCATCATGATTTAAATCAAAAAATACGAAATAATTCCACTCAGTATTACAAAACCGTCACCGAACAACGTGAGGATCCCTATCCAAGCAATCTCCACACCGCTTCTTTCGTGTCTGAACATCTCATGGTGTTCGAAATCGAAAAGGCCAAAGTGACATGGAGTTTGTTGGGGGATGATTATGAAGGAGATGTTTTACGGCTCTGTGATATTATAAATCGAACTTATATTCCTGAATCCTCACAATATGAATATATGATTCAAACAAAAAATGTTCAGAATAAAACCCTAATCGTAGACAAAGTTCCATCAAATGCCGTTACGTTAGTGGAAATTCAAAGTGATGTATATCACAAGGGTTCATTTCGACAACCCATTGGATTGGAAGAGCCAGATTTTTTCCCAGATGCTTGGAAGGATATGAAATAATCTTTGCAGAAGATAATATCAAAGGTTGATTATTAAATAGTGCCACTTGGAACCAGTGAAAATACACTAGGAATTAAGCTCTTTGCCATAAGGGTTCTTAGACGCAGACGGCATTGGAGGGAAAGAAATATCGGATCAAGTTGAGACAGAATTGCAACAACTTAGTGATCTTGTGGACTGTCACTGCAGAATGTGTTGATTCTAACATATGGAAACTTACTACAGAGCATGCTCGATCACATGGAAGAGATGTATTTGATGCGAATAGAGATATGTATTTAGCTGCTATTGAAGAAAGAGAAATGAGTATCGCCGAGAAAAAAATGTCAGCACACCTTCATTTAGGTAAAAAAGCTCATGGTGTCACAAAAATCTTCTCTTCCAGGACATGAAATTCAACATGCTCCATCAGCGCCTTATATATATTCTTGTCTAAGTCCAAATGATACCTAAAGTATATCAAAAAGAAGTAATGTCATTAAATTCACTTATGAAGACTTTGAATTTGAAAGATAATTTAAAAATTATGTAGAGGTTACAGCAGATTATAGAAGATGTAGAATTTCATTCAAATGTTTAACATAAGAATGGGAATGTGAAGGAATAAATCTTTTTCAATAAAGTAGATTTTGTTCAAAAAAAGAAGAGTCTCTTTTTCATGTTGATAAATATTGTTTAAGCTCTAATGTTGTACCAGAGAAGTTATTTTTTTTTTGGTATTCAAATCCTCTCCTTCTAAATCAAAACAGTTTTGGAGATGACACGCGGCATCCATAATAAAGCAATTTACCTATACGATTTGTAAAATCGTACGTAAGATCAATATTTTATATTTACATACGAGTTAGTGCTTAAATAAACTGTGCTTCAACTCAACCAATTACACCTTGTTCTATTATGCCATGTCTGCCATTCTGCATGAGCATTGTTCCATTACGTAGCATGTATGTTATGAATTAAGCTATTCTTACACAATTCTTATTTTTTATTTGTTTACCCGAGCGAAAGGAAATCTATTGACATTGTGGTTATTGTATTTGAGACTTACTTAGCTCGACTGTTCTGGTCGGATGTTTATAGGAAAGGAACTTATACAATATGAAGGAATTAAGCGCATTACCGTGTGACAGTATAAATGCTGAAAAATTCGTCCCTCTTCACAAGAAAAGGCAATGGAACGAAGTTCCTTCGCAGGTCTTTGTAAGCAATCTTTCTCGACATTTCGGTTCCTTGACACAAACTACAGGTTGGCTTTGTGACCCTCTACACCGCCGGTCGCAGTTTGATTTCTCCGTATTGAATCTTCTTGCGTTTTTGCCGGAAGGTATCCATCAATTGAAACATTCTTTGAGAGAGTCTTATCCAGCTAATTTCGATTATTGTTTATTGCACAATAAAGAGATTCAATACCAAATGCACAACATATATCAAATGATTCGTTCAAGCAGATCAATTGTTATGAATCTTGAACATAAACTCAACGTAATATCGTCTACGAACTTTCCTCCTATAACACTAGAGGAAATAAAAAAACAACAAGTTGCACAGCAAATGGCTAGGACTGGCTTTAATGAAAGTAGAATGCTTAAAACAACACCTGAGAATCTAGCCAGAGTTTGCGACGAAATCCAATGTATAATGGAGAATTCGAGTGGGAAAGGTTTGTCTTCAATTTTACAAACTGCTATGGACCTCAATGAACGTCTAAAAATGGTCTGTAAAGATTATTTGGTAAAAACAAATATACTGATGGACATTGAACGTTTACAGTCTTTGGATGATTTAAATTTCTACGACATGTATTCATGTCGATTTGAATGTGTAGAAGTACCACCTCCTAAGAAACCAAAACATACTTCTTTAGATCGTATGAGTTCGGGAAATATGCAAGAAGGGAATCTTAGCTTGTATCACGAAATTATTAAGAAAGATAGTCGATTCGAACAATTTGGATCTATAGAAGAGATGGAGCGAAATCTTGGATTAAATAAACCAAGTATACTCCGAACCAGCAAGCAATTTCAATCTTTACTAATTCATATGGAATCTATCAATTTATCAAATTTAGGCGAGAATGAGCTCATTGTTCATTTAATCATTCCAGGCATAGCAGAAAATCGCCCACTTGTGAATATTGGAGATTTAGTTCGGTTTCGATTTGATAGCGTAGAAGTTATCGGAAGCGTGAGCGAGGTTCACACAAAGATAGAGAAAGTGATGATTTTTATACCCATACCTTTCAGACCAAGTGCCCAAACTCAAAGATTTATAAACTCATTACTATACCCAAAGAATCGTGATAAACATGTAAAAAAAATTTCTCACTATGGGGAAGAGTTTAGATTCGATGTGAGATTTGGATTATTTGCATCCAGAGCTCATGATATATTCAAAGCAACAGCACGAACGGCAGTATCACAATCTATTAATCACTTAATGCGAGTTATTGCTCCGACTCCAATGCTTGAACATATTGTGAAAAAGTCTGAACGTAGACCGCACATAGGAATTTCTAAGTGGACTCATCCCAATCTGAACCCTGAGCAAAAGCATGCTATTTTTGATATCGTTCGTCGTAACAATGGTCAAGCTCCTTATTGTATTTATGGTCCTCCAGGTATGTCAAAGTATAATTCAAGAAATGATTTTAAAAAGATGTAACTAAATTATTGTATGATTTTCGTTCGTTTTTCCTTGCTATATATAAATTACTGCAGGTACAGGCAAAACAGTCACTTTGGTAGAAAGCATTGTACAGGCGCTGCGTGTCAATGAAAATAATAAAATACTTGTATGTGCTCCAAGTGATGCGGCATGTGATGTGATCGCTAAGCGCCTCCTTCCAGTACTGCCTGAAAAATCAAAAGTTGCACGAATAAATTGGGTTTCGAGAAACCCTGCATCATTGCCCCCTATACTATTGTCATGCTCGTATATGAACGAGTCCGGTTTCTTTTATATTCCATCAGTTCTTGAAATACAAAAAGCCTCAGTGGTCATATGTCAGTGTTTTGTTGCTGGTTGCTTTGAGCTTGACAATCCTGCTCATCTATGGATGAAAGAACATTTTTCTTATTGTTTCATTGATGAAAGTAGTCAGAGGTAAGCACTTGCGATTAAAGTTATACGGTCACTTCTTCTCTGTAAATATCTAATGAATCTTTTCGTAAAACAGTTTTGAGTTCGAATCACTCATACCTATATTGAAATTAGGAAAAGATTGCTCTATTGTGCTTTCGGGAGACCCAAAACAGCTTGGACCTACAGTAAGAAGTAATTGTGCCAGCAAAAATGGACTATCATTGTCTTTGCAAGAACGTTTGATGGGCCTTTCTATGTACCAGCAAAATTCTAATTATTGTGTTGTGACACGATTTTATGATAATTATCGTTCCCACAGTGCCCTATTGGCTGTTCCAAGTGAATTGTTTTATGAAGGCAGCCTCAGATGTAAGGCATCAGCAGAGATCACTTCGGCTTGTGGAGGCTTTGAAATGCTTCGAGATGGTCAAAATTTCCCATTGCTAGTATATGATGTCTTTGACGGACAAGAAAGAAGCAAGCTTGATACACCATCATTTTATAATGTTGAAGAATGCTATGCAACTGTAAAAATCATTCAATCGCTCTTAGCAAGTCCAAACGTAAATGTCAATGCAGGACAAATTGTAGTCATAACATGCTTCCGTGCACAGGTATTGAAAATGAGGGAGATTTTAAGAGAGTCCCATCTTGCAACTATTAATGTAGGTGTTGTTGAAGATTTTCAAGGTCAAGAATCATCAGTTGTTCTGGTGAGTACGGTATTAACAAAAAATCAACGACGATGGATGAAAGGCCCTCTTAGTGGTCTTGGTTTTATGCTCGATCCGAAAAGATTTAATGTGGCCATCACAAGAGCAAGTTCTCTTTGCGTTGTTATAGGAAATGTACAGTATTTAGAAAAAAGTGGCTCGTATTGGGAGGCTTTAATAGAACATGTAAGAAACAAGAGTGGTGTAAGTGGTGCTTCAATTGTTGAATCAGGCTTAGACGATGAAGGATTTCATTCGAATTACGGCATGGAAGCTTTTATACAAAAGGTGGAAGAATTGAATTTGCTTGGTGCTGGTCATGAAATGGATCGCTATGATCTTGCCATGAGAGGATATTATGAAGATTCACCAGTGTGGAAAGTTTGCATGTGATTTGATTTAATGTACGTGTATAAGTTCGGTTTTAAAACGAGTGAAATAGTGCAAGCTATACCAAATGAATCAATGAAAACGATCTTGAAGAAAAATAAATTACGAAATGAAACATTTAAAATTGCTTAACATGTGAGATGAGATGAGATGAGATAAGATTGCTTAAAAAAAAAACTCATACTTATGACAGCTGACTGATACGCTTCAACTTTGATCACACAAAGATAAACTTCAAAACCTCCTATTCATGATAATTGCATCCTCAGATCCAATATCAGCACCATGCTGGATTAGCATTGGAATAAGATCCACATGACCATTTTCTTTAGCCCACATAAGGGCCGTGTACCCATCATTGTCCTGTAAAGAAGCTGAAGCCCCATTTAATAATAAAGAGAAGACACATTCCTTATGCCCATTTATTGCTGCCAACATCAAGGGAGTTCTTCCACAACTATCTTTACAATTCATTTCCGCTGTACTTAACAATAATAGTAATAAAAATTCTCTAAAACCTTTCATTGCCGCCCAATGCAAAGCGGAATATCCATCTTTGTCTTTACTGTTCATTAAAACACCACTTCTAACCAACACCCTTGCAAAATCGATGCGGTTCTTTTGTGCTGCTAAATGTAAAGGAGTCCAACCATCCTGATGTTTTGTAATGTTGCAGTTAGCACCATTCATCAATAATATTGTTACAATTTGACGTTGATCTTCACACGCCGCGTAATGCAGTGCGGTAGAGCCATCTTTGCTCTGCGCATTCACATTAGCTCCATGCTTTATAAGCAATACAGCAATTTCGGGTTGCCCATGGTAACAAGCCATCATCAACGGTGACCATCCAGCATAATCAACACAATTAACATTTGCTCCGTTTGTTACGGCTTCCACAACCTTATCGTAGTTCGGTTGGTGACCACAATAGTCCAACAAAGCTGTTCCATCAGTATTATGAGTTGGTGCGTGATGTTTGGGTGTTCGAGGCATATTATTATGTTTTCTTTTATATCGTCACAATTCCTTCTTTTATTCTGGTGAAAAGGAATGCTTGGTAAGAATAATAATAATAATAATGTCAAGTAACAATCTTTCTCAAGATCGAGTCATTATCAAGCAAGATGTTTTTTTGACAGACGAGATTGCCTGTGGAGGTTGAATTGACTTTTTTTTTTTATAATGTTAAGTAATTAAATAAAATTTAGGTGATAAGTGATATGATGACTAAGGAAGTTACGAGAAACGTTATATTCTGATCTATGTCCACAGTTCTTAACCCTATGCAGATCTCTTGACTCAAATGACGTCATTGATTGTTTTTTTTGGAGTGTTTTGATCGCACGTGAAACTATGTCATACGATGTTCTGTTTCAGTTGGCATTTTTATTTTTATTTAGCAGGAAAGAGATGATTGAGAAAGTTGATCTATATACACATTATGATGTATATAGTTATGACATTCTGATTCTCTTTTCATTGAGTCGAACTACCCAACAGTTACAAAACAACATCAGCAGACGAGATTCAAATAAAATTGAATAATAACATGACAAAAATGAACTTTATGAAAAAAATATGTTGTAATGCTAGATACAGTTCTATGCTCCCATGCGTGGGAGGTATCAATACAACTTTGAGCAACAATACTAATTTAAGGATTCAAACTTCAAAATGCCGAGTTCCTAGATCTAGATTCTGTCGTAGTTTTTCATCCGGGCATAAACATGAAAATGAAAGCAGATATACTAATAAATTGCCCATAAAGCTTCTTCCATCTAGAATAATGAAAGAGACAAAATCGTTTCAGAAACAGCAATGGTTTTCTACAAAAAATCATGGTGATACACCTGAAAAAGTAGAATCAACGAGTGATACAGCAGTCAAAAAGAAGTCAATCAATATTAATTTTCAAAAGTCTTTCATTTCATCTCTCTCCAGTGATACCGATCCAAAAAAATCTAAAACCGTTCCAGAAAAAATCAAAAGAACAGCTTTGCAAACTGCTGCCGGACCATTATATGAAGAAGAAGAAAATGTACCTATTTATATTCCACAAGTCCCACTGCATGAAAGCGATGGTAGAAGACGTAAACGCATATTGGTCCTTTGTACAGGAGGGACTCTGACAATGAAACCAGATCCAAATCATCCAGATGGTGCATTAATACCATTGGAAGGATCACTGACGGAATACATGTCAAATATGAAAGAACTCCAAAATGAAGGTATGCCGGAAGTAGTTGCGCATGAATACAGTCCATTGTTGGATTCAGCTGATTTAGGCCCCCCTGAGTGGGCAGTATTAGCGGAAGATATTAAATCTAATTATTATCATTTTGATGGATTTGTGGTGTTGATGGGGACTGACACAATGGCGTATACAGCGACAGCCATATCCTTCATGCTTGAAAATCTGAACAAAGCGGTTGTATTTACAGGATCACAAATTCCATTGAATGAACCATATAATGATGCAAGACGAAATTTGATCATGGCATTGATATTTGCAAGTCGTGAAAGTATTTGTGAAGTTTCTATATTCTTTCATGATCGATTATTGAGAGCTTGTAGAGCCACAAAAGTTAATACACACCGTCTATTAGCATTTGATACACCAAATTTGGACCCCTTGGCTACCATTGGTATCACTATTGATGAAAACGAAAGTTTGTTAATGCCCTATGCCAAAGGTGCTTTACGTGTTCACACGGAAATGGAAACTAAAATTTTAAGTTTACGACTTGTTCCAGGATATGATGACGATGTTATTGAACATATGATTGCATCTACCAAAGAAACACAATTAAAAGCCATTATCCTCCAGTTATATGGAACAGGGAATTTGCCCTCGGCCAAAAGTTCCATTATACGATGTTTGCAGGATGCATCCGAAAAGGGAATTTTAGTAGTTGCTTCGACCCAGTGTTTTACTGGATCTGTCATGATGGGGCATTATGCTACTGGAAGGGCTTTGAAGGAAGTTGGGGTTGTTTCGGCAGCAGATATGACTTTAGAAGCCATTTCTTGTAAACTTGGATATTTGTTTGGAAGAGGTGATCTTACTGCAGAGCAAGTTGGTAGTTTGCTACCTGTTTCATTACGAGGGGAAGTAACACCTGCTGAAGCTCTTTCCCCACCACCTTTATCAAGCACTTATCAAAGAGCTTCAAGGAAAGGAAAGATATACTTCTGAATTCAAACATTTTTCAAATATAATCATATAAGCATCAGATTGAAAGTATTACGCTATAAATTAAAACGAATTCAAAAGCGATTCATTATAATACATGACATCATTTTCTGGTGGGGAGTTTTCACCTGTAAATCATTCTGAAAATAGGCTTCTTCCATGGAGATATACTGCGGCAAATCTTGGTCTCATTTCACGCAGCTGATATCAGCAGTCAAAAGATATGATATGAATACAAAAACATGTTTGAGGTTCCACCCCCAAGTTTAACATTTAGAGATGGCCAAATTGCCAATGTTACATGTTTATAATAATCGATAGGATATTTTTATGAGATACACAGAATTTGATTTATTGATGAGTAATAGCCTATATGCTTCATCTGTCCTCAAAGTCATCTTCTCCAAAATCAATTTCGGCAAATGCGCTTGGATTTTCAAATATGTTCGATCCTTGCCCTCTATGTTGGGTGATAAGTGTCAAATTCGTTTGATCAATTTTATTTCGCATCGGGATTTTCGGTTCCTGAGGTAGAGATGGTGAGTGATCTTCCTCTAATAAATCATGATCAATATCGTATCCAAAGCTAGTCCATATAGAATGTTTTTCATTTCCCTTAGTTTCGCGTTCCGCCTTTGCATTGTCCTTTTCAATGGCTTTATGGAGATTAGTAACATTTTCATTTGCAACAGAAAAGCGTGGCAGTTCTTGTTGTTTCTCTATTGCTGCATCAGTTGACAATTGTTGTGACTCTTGCAAGCTTATTCTTTTTTCAACAATGGAATTGTCTCCTACATTTAGTGATTTATCAGTTTTTGGTATGCATTTAGCTTTCGCAAACGGTTCCTTTATTTGCAAAGAAGACTTATGATTTTTTTTATATGGATTGACAACGTTGTTTCGTATAGTTTTATCCTGGACATGAGACTTTTCTTGATGTAGAAGGGTGCCCATATCTGTGGGATTCCCATGTGTGGGTCCTTTCTCAAAAGATGGCTTAAGTGGTACTCGAGAATGATTCTTCGCTTTTGACAGCAAAGTGTTTCCCGATAATTTTGTTTTTTGTTTATCAATTGATGTTGGCTTCTTTTTGTATGGATTATGGGGACTTTTCTTTTGATTGTTATGAAAAAAAGACGAATTCCCTGGTATTGATGACTCAGCATGTTTGTTGTCACAAGGGTAAGTAGTTGCATTTACTGTCTCTCTTTCTGGTAATGATGTGGAAGGAGGAACAGAGCGGTTTTGAGACTTCTTTGGTAGTACTAGGGCCTTGTGTTTTGTTAGATTCTTGGTTCTAAAGGGGTCGTTACTTGACATACATTGTCGTACTAAACAGTTTTGAGTTTTTGTCAACATTGAAGATTGATTAGAATCCTCAATAGAAATAATATTGTTTGCATTAACTGACGATTCATGGTCTTTTAAACCGGAATAGTCAGTTTTAGGCAAATCTGTTACCATTGATGTAGGGCTTTCTGTTGGAAGTTTATTGCCATTGTTTAGATTTAATTCATCATTCAAACCCGTTTCCACTTCATTTTTATTCTTTGCGTTTTTCCTCTTTGAAACTCCTTGTTGTGATGTATTTGGAAAATCTGTATTACTGTTGATGGGCGAGGAATTTCTCTTCTCGGTGTCCTCATGACTGTTTAATTGATAAAGTTTCTCTCTGATAAGTCTGTCTCCCACTTTATTCCTTTCTTGAAATAAATGTTTTTCTTCTTGATAAGTAACATTCACAGCGTCCGATGCTTTCCACCAACAAACCACTGTATCTTCACCAATAAGCAGCATCCTCTCTAGACTATTGGTACTGTTACTATTTGAAGATGCAACGTCAGAAGATGAGCTTTGATTCTCAGAAGTATCAGTAGTCACTTCATGGTCATTATGTTCATTATTTATTTGAGAACCATCATTTTCCATGCCACCTGCAATCCCACTTACGCCCCCCTCCATAACAGTATCTTCTTTCCTATAAATAGTGATGGATGTTTCTTTCAGTAGCAATACTGTGCCTATTCGAACAACACCCTCTTGTTCGTGTTCTTTTACGAAGCGTTCATGTAACCATCCATTTATCCGTAAACCACTTTCATCCATTAATTCACATGTATAATCGCAATGTGAATGTCTATAAATATTAGAGATATAGACAACTAAGTTTGAATGAATTGTGCAATCGTGCTTTCCAGAGAGGACTTCAAACAAAGTTCCGTATTCAAGAGATAAAGATTTTTGAAGGTAAGTGGATAATATCTGGGTTGTGGTGTGATTGGAACGAAATATCGAATGATTATGTTGGTAAATTTGTGAGAAGTGAGGGGTATACCTAGAAAGTGATACGCACATGCTCTTCCAAGCTGGGTCGTCTTGAATGTGTATAATTGTTCCTACAATAGTTGGTATCGATTCCATTGATGAGGTTGATGAAAAAGGGGTTTGTTGCACTTGTGAATACGACTGCGAATCATGCTCATATTTTTGGGACAAACAGTGTTCGGATTGCTTTAGACAGCTGTCGACTTTATTCAATGAAGTAGATTTATTTAGGAGAGATGGATCTGAAGTCAATTGAAGAGCGCTCGCAGGTCCGGGTAGAATATGACGCTTCCTATGTCTTTTCGATTTTTTCATCGTTTTCTTCTTTCTCACTGCTTGCTCTTCCACTGGAGTCTCTGATAAATAATCTTGAGTGGGCAGAGAATATCGAATTTGCGTTGCCTGTGAATGAACCCTTTGTATAGAAAGAACCGGAGCTTCTTCGTTTCTTTGTTTGTGGTGGGCCATTGTGATTAAATTTGATACATTCGAAGAAGCTCCATCAGTCATTACTTCTGAACTTAAATGTTTTTTATTATCACGAGATCGTTTCCTTCTCTTTTTGGAAACGGGTTCTATACTTGTTGAAATCTCATTATCCATCATTCCCTCAGCATGGCGCGATGATGAGTTTGGGGTAATATTATTTGGATTATTTGAATCTGAGTTATTCTCATATTGTGTCATGTAAGAAGAGGGAGGATTAAAGTGAGATCCAAACGATCCATTAAGAGTCTTTTTGGGGGAAGTGCCTGGAGATGTCATGTGGCATTCACTTTAGCAGAATTCGCATTGTTCCGATTTTTATTTTAAATAGTCTTTGCCATTTTTATTGTGTAGCGAGCTGTGCTTGGCGGGAAAATCTGTGCCCATGTATGCAGATAATTTATTTTACGTAGGATTCTACAGGTAAGTACCTAAAATGGAGAAAGAGTGTGAGTTACTCACATTTTGCATTTGCTAATACAGAGAAAACTAATTCTAATCAATCAATTTAAATGAAAGATCAGCTCTTTATGATTGTCTTAAAAAAAGGAGAGACTCCATCTCATTTCTTTCATGTAAACTCAATAATTTTTGGTTTTGTAATATTTTTTCAACATTCATTGTGAAAGATAGAGCATTCCTTCTGAGTACATCTTCGTAGATTAACTTTGTAATTAAGGTCGAGTTGGTATGATTATCCCTCGAATGGCGACAAGATCATGTATTATTAGATAAAGACGTGTGCACTCTCTGTATGGCACATGAAAGAAGCATAAATTTCTACAAATATGAATATTTATAGTCATATTCATATGTGATGAACAGCTAAAAGTGTGAATAATTGAAAATTCCGATGATATCCAGAACTCTTGAATTCAATTTTAGGTACTGTTCGTTATTGAGTATCTTTATCGTTCTGACTTTCTTATTGGATAAGTTATTTTTGTGAAATATTTGATCTACATAAAGATGAGCCTGCTATTGGTGAAAGAATTTTGAATCAATTTTTGGGTTCCTACTAAGTACGATGTTCTTACTGACTCCATCAATATGCAAGAATCATTCAAACAAGAATAAGAATTCATAATTGATCATAAAAATAAAATGGATCTCATCTGTACGATCTGTCAGGATGAGCTTTCAGATGTTGCATTCTCATGTAAGAAAGCAACATGCGATTATAAAATGTGCATATCTTGTGTGAAGGATGCTTTCGAAGATAGTAGTGGGGTTAATAGTGACAAATGCCCTCTATGTAAATCTCCTGCTGCTATGAGTATGATTGAGTCGATTTTAGGTAATGGAGCAATCAAAGCGGTGGAGCGCGATATGAGAACCTCGCTCGAATTCGAATACAACGCGATGTTAGCAAAAAAGGAAAAAGGCAAAAAGGAGCTTAAAGCCGTAAATGAACAAGCTCGAAATTTATTCAACAAGCTCTCAGATGAGGTATCTATGAGATGTCCAAGATGCAAGATGGTCTTTTATGATTATGAAGGATGCAATGCCTTAAAGTGTGGGAAATCAGGTTGCGGTGCAGCATTTTGTGCGATTTGTCTTGAAGACTGTGGGTCTGATGCTCATCCACATGTACTTAAACATCATGGTAACTATTTTGATAGGGATCAATTTGAAAAGAGTAGAACCATTCGAACAAGCAATATGATACAATCCTTTATGAATCGAATTCCAGATAAACCAGAGGAACTCAAACTATTGCTGCGAAACCACATTGAAAAGGCCGAATTAGGAATCACAAACGAGAACTCCCGTGGACGAAGAGAACGTATCATCAATCAATTCTACGATTCGGTAAGGAATAGTCTTTTGCAGGGTGTCAAGGATGATCGTTTGAGTATCCTTCAAGACGCAGATGAAAAATCTTGGTCTCGTAGGGGTCTATCAAATGAGCATATCTCACCAAGGTCGAGGATTCCTGAAGATTTTCGTCTGCGCTTGCAATGTAAAGAAGAGAATTGCTTTTGTATACATCTTGAAATGCTCGATGAGAACGATAGATGGGACGTACTTAACGTCCAAAAAATTGAAGAAGTCATGAGGGATCGACCCAAAGTTGATGCTCTAATAAATTTAAAGCAATCACTTCAGTGTGCTGTTATAGCAGTAAGAGGAAAAACGTGGTTATGCCAAACAAATCGTACGCGTCCAACAAGAGACGTAAATTTCTCATCTGATGATATCTGTTATCTTTCATTCAATAAAATCCTTAACGACGGCTCAATGGACAGCAACTCTCATGACTTTCAAGGTGATATGGATATAATTGGATTAAACCCTAATTTGCGCATGCGGAAGCTAGAAAACCATGTTTTGTCGGCCTCAATTTCTGATCTTATTACAACTCCCATCCAGCATCTCATAGGTGTAACGAAGCCTAAACCAATTTTTGATGAAATATTACGCCCTTTACCTAAATCAATTATTGGTTTAAATATGCAGCAAGAAAGAGTGGCTCATCCACTGAAAATAAAGACTGCGATGGAAGTAGCAGGTCCTCCAGGCACTGGAAAAACTAAGGTATGCGTTTGAAGTTCATAATTTGTTTCCCCTTTTTCAGCTCATAATGATACATCTTCTTATTTAAGACTATTGTAGAACTTATACGCTCTTTATTGGAATGCACCAATTGCAATATTGTTGTACTATCAGAAAGAAATGGAGCTATTAATGCAATTGCAGAAAAATTTGTAGAAGTAAGCATTGACATAAAGAAGAAAGGGGGAAAAAATGATTTTGTCATTAAAGATGTTCTTATGTGGTCAAGTGTATTAACCTATGGAGCTATAGAATCAGTTGGAGATTCAACGAGACTATTTATGCTGGACAAAAAACTTGAGTAAGATATTTTCGTTCATCTAATTTCTTATCTTTAAATAGATATCCAGAATATTTATGAATTATCTCTTTTTCGTTTTCAAATAGATATCATCCAGATTTGGTTCAATTACGAAGTGAGATTACCAATTTAGAAGAAAGATCTATGTCTCTTTGCAAAAGTATGCGAAATAGAACAGCAAAGGAGATAGGATTGTTTGGTGTGAAGTTTAGTGATAAGGTTAAAGAAGCTACATACAGAAGTAAGCAAATTAGAGGCGATATAGATAAGGTATTTAGAAGTCCTATGACAGTCATCAATTATTTATTGTGCACTGTTGAAGAGATCAAAGCGATTCGATCTGATTGCGTCGAGACAGAAATTGCCGATATTGTAATAGCAAGATCATTCTTATTATCTGGTCTCATAACAATACGCACAGATGTGGAAATAAAAGAAAGCAAGCAAAAATGGGATAAAGTTTCGATTTTATCCCAGCTTAGACATCTAGCGTGTCGGTTCGATCGCATATTAAAGATGGAGACCTTTGACTTAGATGATGCACGTATATTGTATGAAAAACTTCGAAATTTAGAATTAGATCATAAAGAAATGTTAGCTAGGCTGGAAATTGATATGCCAAAGTCTGCCCGTCTACAAATGGCAACCATTGGGTCATCACACAAAATGTCATCTGATATTGTTGAGAGGACGAGTGATATTACAGAAAACTTATCGAATCTTAGCCTCAACAATAATCAGGATGAAGAAAACGCAGAATCTATTGTAATTTTCGATGAAGCAGGATGCATTCCTGATTACGAGCTTCTTGGACTAACAAGAATTTGTGGAGACATAAAGGGCATTATTCTTGTAGGTGATAAACATCAGCTTCCGCCATATGATCCCAGGCAATCAAAGCCACATACTTCATCTGGAAGAAATGCTTCGAAAAAGATTAAAGTAAAAAGTCTTCTCGACTCAAGTGCCCTCAAGGATGACTGCAAAATAATTTTAGACACGCAGTACAGAGTGCCAAGAGATGTTGCGAATCTTCTTAATTTACATGTTTACAGAGGACACTATAAAAGTGCATCTAGTAGCAATATCGTAGGAAAAGGCTTAAAACTCGTTCACGTCCCGCTTGATCGTAAACCACGAAGAAAATATGTGAATTCAAATGAAGTTGATTATGCACTTGAATTGATTCGAGAAGAGGCTTATAGTTTTCAAAATGCTACATTGGAGAAGATCATGGTTTTAACCCCTGTAAGTACTCAAACATTTTCTCTCAACAGTTTTCAATCTCTATAGTTTCTTATTGGTACTTACTTTCTTTGCCAAAAAGTACAAGAACCAACAAAGAGAATTCGAATTTCAGTTAGGTCGAAATGAACTATCAAAACATGCAACAGTCTTAACAATTGATCAATGTCAAGGACAAGAAGCCGATGTAGTTATCCTAAGTCTTGTCCGCAAACCGACTCGTTTTCTTACAAAAAATCGACTTAACGTGGCTTTATCCCGAGTCCGAAAAAAAATTTTTGTTCTTGTTGATCGAAATGAAATGAAAGCAGCTGCAAGCATAAGGTCATGGGAAAGCAGCCCAATCGCTTCGGAATTATTATCCTCTTCATTTAGTTATGAAGCAGAATAATTGGATTTTATAACTTTGTGATCCTTCCCTCAATCATAAACCAGCCGGAATATTGTATACAATCTTTCTACGAATAAAATTGATCTAAACCAATCCGCTGGAGTCAAATGGTAGAAACAAATTATGATCTAGCATTACTTTTATTGTCGCTTCGCAAAATAGGAACTCTATAATGCAAAATTTGTTACAAATATAAAATGTGAAATCGACAAGTCAAAATGATTGTGATATGAAATCTGGTTACAAAATTATTTCTATGATGCGTCTGTTGTATTGTTATTTTTGAATGTTAAAATTTTGAAATGTGGTTAAGCATCAGATTAGT
>Ga0209092_10001432_pt1 | contig 23237 bp, 14 predicted proteins | sample FraStrMetagenome_FD_187446 | JGI IMG/M metagenome (GOLD analysis project Ga0209092, IMG submission 187446) | Marine eukaryotic phytoplankton communities from Arctic Ocean - Fram Strait ARC3M Metagenome (SPAdes) (version 2) | ecosystem: Environmental > Aquatic > Marine > Oceanic | place: Fram... | reverse complement strand
GTATAACTATTAAAATAGCTGCTATATTTTTAATCTAACTATTAAAGTCGCAGCTACAGATTTAATTAGGCGATCGCGTCTAAACGTAGACTAATTTAGCCGGATCATTAACTGTATATTGCATTTGGCACCATTATAAAAAATTTTAAAAACTGTGTCAGGTATACTGATGTCTTCTGACTTCATTTCTGGTTGTATGTCCGATGTCATCTCGTGAAGAAAGTCCTTGGATTCTTGCGGAAGGGTGGACATACTGAATAACTTCCCCGTCATAATTTGGTCTATTTCCTCATCAGTTTTTGTACGTGGGTCTAAGGCTTCATTCCAATGGGGAGAGGCTAGTGGGCTGCTTGATTATAATGGAGTTGTTGCCATTCTACTAGGCGCTTTTCAATTTGGATTGGATCATTGATGTAGACAAAGTCAAGGTGTGTATTAGGTGTCGCTAAATATTTCCAGATAGCCGAAGTTGGCTGGTTTTCAAAGCCTTTTGGAATGCCCAATCGCTCTACATTTCTGTTGGAGCTATTTTTTGTAACATAGCGTATCTTCGACCAAGACCTTTTCTGATTTTCACGCATCTTCATATTTTTGATGATGGACGCTTTTTTTTTATCCTGAATCTCCATCGCTTTTTCATACAGATATTCCAGATGGTCATTTCTTACTACATCTTCCTCTTCGTGTAAAAACCGCAAGTCCATTCTCTCTTTCGATATTCTTTTTTGAAGGGTTTCTACCGAAGACAAATAAACGTCATCCAAATCATACGAATTTAACTCTTGAACCAAATGCAAATAAGGTAATCCTGCTTTCCAGAATTTTAGTATGGACACTAGATGTCTAATTCGATGAACTTGGATTTGCATTTTAGTTGCATTCTTGAAACGCGACGGACTGGGTTTCAACTTTTTTTCTGCTCGTAGCCTGATTTGAGTCATCTGTGAGTCTAAAAGTTCCAACTCTTGTTCCGCTGATTCATCAAAACAATATATTTTAATATAATCTTGTAGATTAAGAAATCTAGATAATATGTTGTGATGGTGCATTTGGTTTTTAACATAGCATACATATTTTTCCACACTGGGCGAATCATACACTTTTAATTTTCTATAATCTGGAGAAACAATTGGAGATTCTTTGTGATCAAAGAGATCTTTGTGAAAATCGACATATAATGGAATATGATCAGAGGTGTGAAACCCTGATTCAGTCGGAAGTATTCCTAGTCTTGTGACGTATTTGAGAAGTGGCCTATAAACAAGTACATGAAAAATACTTCTTGCGTTCTGACGCGAAGAAGGAATAGAACCTAGAATTTCTTGGTAAGCTTGGACCAGATTGCACGAACTCATCAAATCCTTTATACCATATCCCGAATCTTTTGAGATGTCTTCATTGAAATCACCTAGGAGAATCAGATACACATTGTTTTCTAGATCTTTTTGCACCTGACTAATTAATTCAGATATGCAAATTCTCCTTGGATCACATGGATCATGGTCATCTTTGAGTTGCACCCATTGTTGCATCCACACTGTATCAATACCAGATGTGGATGGTGACCCAGGATTGGGACGGTAAACATTATACAGTGATATATCTCTATTGCCCTTAGCTTGGAAAACCAATTTTGTGAACCTACCTAAAGGATCCGAAAAGTTGTTTTGATCCTAGACGGCATAGATTGCATGCAGGTGGTCAGTACTCCTCCTGGTTGGTACGTGGTTCTACGTACATTTTTCCACCTACATGACGCTACGACTGTTTTGGAAGGAATGGGACTCCAAATCGCTCTATTCATCAAAGCAACATCGTAACTATGGTCTTTGACATTCCAGTCCGTATTCGTTTCGGTGAGGCAAATAACATCTGGATCATATCCTTGGGGTGATTCCATACTTGGTATGTAAAAATCAGTGTGTTTTTTACTAGAATGGATTGCTCCTCGGCAATTTTGAGCAATAATTCTAACGGCATCTTTTTGTTTCCGCGTAGGAGGTTCTAATCCCTTTGATAGGAGCGGAGTCACTATTGGGGTTGACGTTGGACCTAGTGTCTGTGTTAGATGGAGCGTAGGAGGAGCTGATGCCTGCATGGTAATGGTGTCATGATGAAGATGTGAGCATTCCTCAAGATTATTAGAATCAAGTGGCTTCGATGATTTCGTAGATGGCTTATCTACGTGATCAACGTTTATTGGCATAGGTTGCTCCTCCGTTTCGAGCAACCCCCAGTCTCTTACATCTGATGACTGCGACTCGTACTGTAGTGATCTCATAGACGACGATAGTGGTGACTCTGATTGTGAGTTAACGAAAAAGTTTTTCTCAACGGTCGCTGGTGGGGGCGACGGAATTGACAGTTTTGTCGTGAATTCCACATGAGTAGGAGGAGAACATTTAGAACTTTGTGTGGAATGCTGGCACGAAAACAACGATGGAATTGTATAAGTAGGGTCATCCCTGTGACCATGAAAGTTTAGGTTGGCAAACTTGTGACATCGTGGAGTTAAAAGAGATGATAGGTGAGTTGCATGGGAATGGATTGAAGTTGGACTTGAAACATCTGGGACTGTGTCTGATGCAATTGATTGATGAAACGGGACGGTATACAATGAGACATCACTACCTGTATCTAACGTTGTCATTTCCTCTAATTTGGACTCAATCAGTTTTTTCCTCTCTTCAAATTCCGAACGAAGTGACTGGATTGTTGACGTGTCCGAAAGTATTTCTTTGAGCAACATTTGCACCCTGGATATTTCTTTGGGAGGGACCTGCGAAAGAGATTTATTCAACTCTAAATCAAGGTGGACATCACTTATCGATGACACTGAAGGAGATGATAATGGTAGTGAGGATTGATTGTTGGAAATTGTTGTATTCTCCTCTCTGAGTGATGCTTTGGTTGACCGTCTTATTACAGATGGAGTAGATAAGGCAGCTAAATCTGATCTTGATGAACTAATGGATGATTCCGCATCACTGCGTACTTCGTTAAATATCGGGAGCATTAAAAGAGCTGACGTTTGAGATGACTTATCTAAGTCATTATCAGAGTACGTCTCCAAATAAATGGAAGAATTGTGTGATGATGACTGATTTGCTCTATATTGAGCTCTAGTAGTTTGGACTTTGGATTTATGATTGCTTATACTTCTGATGGAAGTAGATGGAAGAAATTCAGACTCCTTTGAGTCGCTGGAATGAAATTTTTGAGATTCTGACGTATTGGTCTTCAAGGAGTAAGACTCTCTGGAACTTGTGGATTTGCAGGAAGGGCTTTCATCGTTTTGTAAAATGATTTCTTCTATTTTGGATGTGGACATGGAGTTGGGGGAGTGACTCCAGAACGCCTCTACGTTGGATGAGCCATCAACGGGAGCGTCAGATAGATGATTGGAGGATGGAGGCTGTGAATGAGACTTGGAAGAATGCTTTTGTGATGATGATTTGTGCCTTAAACTGAGAGTAGGTTTAGAGATCTGAGCTCCTAATTTAAACATCGCCTGAGATTTCTTGTATCGCATGGGTCTAAGAGATGGGTTTGGTTTGGTTGTCTTATTTGCAATAGACTTAAAATAGAGTCCCAATTTGGTTTGCACTGGTATCGATTTCGATGTGTTTTGTAATGCTACTGCATAGGACGGTTTCTTGGGAACATGCAGTTTCTGACGAATATGCTTGGAAATATTTGGCAAGCGAGTTGTTGAGTGTTCTGGTGGATGTGTACTATCTGTTGGTTTAGATACATTATATGCAGTAACCGATGTTACTAAGTTATTGTTACTACTAATATTACTAGATAAACTAGAATCTTGAGACAATAAGGGAGCCAACTGTTTTTTACAGTGCTTTTGGCTCTTTGCCGCACTATCTGATGAGATCATGATTGCTGTTCCCCATTGCCATTAGGGGCCTTGGCAAACACTGGAAGTAAGTATTTCTTGTTGAATTCCATGATTTCGCTCACGTTGGACTGAGTCTTTGAAAGAGTACCATCTATTTTTTCAATGGTTTGTTGTTGGGCAGCTTGTGCTTCCAGAAGGGTTTTGATTGATGATGAATGAGAGGTGAGAGCTTTCCCCATGATCGAGATATTCTCCCATTGCTTGCATGTCTTTACCGTAGGCATCTACTGTTGTGGTTATTCCGTCAATTTTAATATCTTGATTCTTATGCGACGCTTCCAGATTCCTCATCCTAGCAATGCTCTCTGTGACTGTTGCATTCAACTGATCATTGACTTTAATGTTAGATTCAAAACCATGGGGAAGACGGCTTGGTTTAGTAGGAGTGATGAAAGCCCCATCACGCTGGCGTTTAGGTGGAGACGATGTTTGAGATGACGGCATGAAGGAAGATGTAGCAGCGGCATACGAGGATCTTTTATGATTGGTGGAGGCTTGTTGATTGGGTTGGAAGACCGGTGTGGGTGTTTGTTCATCATCTATGTCACCCTGAGGATTCTCTTCCTGACCCACCATATTAACTAACACAGATGCATAGTCCTGATAATGTTGAGATACTTTGGGATAATCTTTGACGTACGGGCGCATGCCTTTATGGCCTACAAAAATCTCCTGTAGAATTTCATCTGCAAAGTAGCACTGGGCTGCCTCTTCCAAGTAATGAAGTTGTGTCAATGCCTCGTCCCTGTTGGCTTGTGTGCATAACACGTAAATTTTTCCTTTTTCAGTAGTTGGGTACACAGCGTGGAACAAATTGTCCTGTTCATGTGACAAACATAGGTACATGAGCATCCGTAAGCTCATTGGAGGATTTTTCTGTGCGGGGACCGGCTTGGATGAACTTTCTGTGGCAGTTTTCGATGCTTCATCTTCACTATCATTGACATCTTTGATATTGCTTTGTTCAGATGGATGGTCAGGGTCCTGTTCTTGTGATAGAACTGATACGTTATCAGTGTCCATTGCATTGTTCGTCTCCTCATTGATGTCTGCGGACTCGTTTGGATGTGATGTTGCAGAAGGTTTATTGCAGGTATCATTATGTTGTTTGGCTTCATCGGAGACTCCGCTCATAGTTTCGGTGGACTTATCTTTCAAATCTGGAAGAGGAAGTGTAGAATAAAATGTGTCCAGGTTGTAAACACCGTACATAATAAAGTAGTGGACATTTTTATGAAACTGTTTTTGTGCCATTAAAATTCTTTGCAAGTGCGACTTCGTACATTCTCCGACTGGGTGTGTCGTTATAAATGTATATCGAGTGAGATATCCTACGTCAAGTTCTGATTGATCTGAAAAAACTTCAGTAAAAAATACTCGAATGTTTTCGACTTCATCTAAATAAATAAATAAATAACACAAAGATTAAATAATTATATTATAACTATCTGCCCACAACGGACTTTTTCAGGTCGCCCTAGTATTTTAGGGGCGACCCGCGGCATATATGTTTATATACACGGCTGCTGATATCGAATCAGTTTGTATTCCTATACAATGTATTTTCACAGAAATTGTAAAATGATTTAAAATTTCGCTTCTGTCCCTCCTTACTTACCAGCAGGGGGACAGATTACCTCAAGGTGGTTTCCAAGATCCGCGGCGAAGATCCATTTTGGTGCCCTTAATACTCCATGTGTCCGGATTATTTGGTATCGGTGACGTCACGCTGCATCTGTCACTTTGGAGCCATTGCCGTAGGCCAGTCGATTGATTGTGTTTTGGGGCCTGATAAAATTCATCTCTATCTCGTTTCGCCAGTGTGATGTCATCGAGCCAGGATATAAGCGCATCGTTTGTAGATAGGAGGAGTTCGCTCAGTGAGATTTCTAACAAGGGCTGGTCCTTCACCAGCAAGCTTGATTTTTGGATGGTTCCGTATTCCTCCCGAACCCGGAACTGTGTATCTTCCCGTTGGCGAGAGATTTTCGTTTTATCAGTATGGTTGTGGACGAATTGGTTGCGTATTTCCCATTGTTTGAAGAAAAAGAGAGTCCATATTTTAGATATCATTTGTGATGCCCACGTGACGCCAGTTCTCTTGGATGCATTATCTTCATAATGCCGATCCATATATTCAATTAAATGGATGTGGAGTTTGCCTTCCATGAAGTGGTCCCATGCTCCCAACTGTACCTGTTTACTAAGTGGAGACGTGTGGTGGATTTGTGGTAGTGCATTCCTATGCCAAAGCGTTATATTTAGTACGATTGCCTCGGTAAGACGTTGAGGTGTGTCCATTACTTTCAACCATGCATGCATTGATTGAAGTCCATTTTGGAAGCATTCCACACTTGTCTCCTCTGTACATTTTGCTAAATGTCTTCGAGATTCTTCAACACTCAGGCATCTTGGACAATGGGTTTGCTTCCACTCAGACCGTCTTTCCATATTTATGCCTATTGGGAGGAAACCTGTGATAAATTTAGAGATCCATATTTGCTTTGTCTTGTGCAGCATCGACATTGCTTTTTGGTTGGCCTCCCAGTGTACCATGTGAAATTGTGCCACCTTCCAACCGAACTTTGCAGATAGAATATATGATGCTTTCTTTTTTTGATGATGATATCGGATCTTTCCACTGATGGCAGAATAGAGTTTTTGATTTCCAATCCATATTGAGAGATTTTCTTCAGCAAAGTGTACTGGATCAATCGGTTTATTGGTAGTTCGAGTATATTTTGCCAGCTTATCACATGCTTGATTTAGAAGTTCTAGACGCGTTGCTTTGCGATTCCGTTTCTTAATATCAGCGTGCCCTAGTACATGTTCGGATTCAATAGTGGACATTAATGAATTTCTTATCGAGATGACACTACTCACTAAATCAAAATGTTTCATCGATGCATTCCAGTGTGTATAATGTGCTGTCACTTCCAACGCTTTTTCATTGTCACAGGATAATATAATATTCGTTGGTTTTTGAATTATGTCTTCATATTTACTCCATATCTTCATTCCAACATATAGACCCATTATTTCGCTTCTATATGGGTCCGTATTATCCTTTATTTCTATACTATTTGCCGGAACCATACCCGTAGCCACTATTTTCATTGACATATCAATTGTTTCAATTATTAGTCCAAAAGAACTATTGCTCTGTTTATACGATCCATCAGCGACAATGCGTATTCCTTTCAATGACATTTCCTCAATCGTACGCCGAGTAACCGAAGATAATGTATGGTAGCGTATAAAGACCATTCATCTTCTTCATAAAATTGTAATGGGTTGAATTCTATATCTGGTATATTCGTATTCATCATCATTGCTCCATCGTATTCAACTGCTTCATACGATCTAGACTTATTGGTAACGGTGGCTTTGTGAGCATTATGTGGTATATCTGTGCTAACTAATATTTCTCTGACTGTATACCATTGCAGTCCTTGACGTTTGGATGATCGTTTTGATGTCGATGGTGTATACGTACGGACTAAGTTGTCGGTATGATGATAAAGTATATTTAGATGCGGATGCTTATACACAGACCATTCTTGTGAAGTATCATTGATCCACTTTCCCAATGGTTTTTTTAAATATCTTCCTATATCAGTTGTGCAAAAGATTTTACGAATGTTATTATCCCATAAATACCAGTCACCTAATGTTGTTTTTTTTTTGTTTTGCCATTTGTATTTGCTCACACGGGATTTATCTCGAATTCCATTCAAATAACATTCTGATAACTTTTTTCCACTCCCATCAGTGATATCCGAAATAGTTATCACTTGGAGGTATTTTCTACATTCATTCATACGTTTCAGATCAGATTTTATCATTCCAAATTTAATGAGTGCTATCATTATAAATTCATCGTTTTCACGTTGAGGTTTGAAATGATGTTTCCATCCTTTCATCGTCATTTTATTATCGCTTATGAATTTCCAAATATGCTTGATCCAGGAATCCGTTACTAATACTGAGCATTTTTTGTAATCTGCATTCAATATGAATTCCTTTTGGCCTGCTTCTATTTGAGCTGTTTCAAGTCCGTATTGTAATTGCTCCCCCATAATTGTTGATTGGCCATAATTCTGAAGTATTTCTTTGATCTTCTTTATTTGCATTTCTAAATATAGGTCAGGCAAGTCCAGTCCAAAAAATTGCGATGGGAGTGTTCTGAACCTGAGTGGAAATTTTCTTATTATACCGCATTTGGGCAACGATACTTTATATAGTGCACCCGAAAGTTTATCCAATTTCTTTTTTGTAATGGTTGTTGCCGGAAGTGGATATTCTAATTGTTTATGAATACGATTCAACATTGCGTTCAAATTTAAAGCTGCTGGCAATTTACTTTTATTTATCATTTCATTCCAATGTCGCACTTTCTTCTGTAGTTCCAGATATTGCTCTGAATCGTCATTATTCGCACTTTGGAGTACACCTAAATATTCTCTTGCATCCGAGTATTCATAACGCTCTATTGGTCTGACGACATTGTCATCATCTAAAATGTCTAACGTTTTTGGAAATTTTTGTGATGATTCAAAAATCGTGTCTTTGTTGTTTAACATGTAAGATAATAAGAGCCAAGCGCATTTTTTTGATCGCATTGCCCCACCTGTCGCATTTAATACATTCTTCCATGTATTTAGTGCATCTTGTGCTTTGGCTATTAACTTAGTAATATCGTTGCTCTCTTCTGTCAAGAATATCTCAGTATCGTCTACAAATGCTATCAATGCCAGTATTAGATTTCTTTTCGACATCGGTGTGACCAAATTTGCATGGAATCCATTATCCTTCATGATCTCAATCATTGACGTGCTGACGCATGTCCAAAAGGGGGCCGCTCCCGTGTTACCTTGGCCCGCGCCTTGTAGATTTTTGCCCTCAAAGAATTCAGTTGAGTCTCCATATGCAGTACGTGTATGATGACGTGCTTTTTGTAGTGGTTGTAGTAACGCAGACATTATTTGTGGTTCAAGACCCCATTTTATACTCATCAAGGATATATACTTATGGATCATTCTATCGTAGCAGTTTGCAGCATCTGTAGATAGAATGATCGTAGGAATTCTCATTATCCGTGTATTATCTAAATACATTTTTTTTGCAATTGCACCATCGATTGATTTTCTGCCCTTCCTTCCGCCAAGATGTTCATTCGGTAAGAGCTGTAAGGTCTCCGCTTGTTTCATCATTTTTTTTGTCACGTACATTCTTCCTGCAGCATTCCAATCCGCTTCACTGAGAACGATGGAACGGAGAGTATTGACTTTCTTTGAATCTGCTTTCTTGAACGCCATGATGTCCAGGAAGGTGTGCCATCTATCGTATGCTTGTCCTGTCGCAAATGGAAGATTCATAGAAATTGTTAGGATCTGGAGGAGTAACGGGTCTATTGTCATCGCTTTGTAGACGGCATTATATCTACCTGATGGTGCAGATGCCTTCTTTTCTTTGGTAATTCGCCATGTTCGCTTGATCTCTTCAGCTTTTATGAATGTTGATATTCTCGGAATCTTGCGATCATATCTCGTTTTCTCTAACATCATCTTTGTCAATTCTGGCAGCATTTCAGGAGCTTCCTCAATCCCATTTTGGAATTCTCGTGCAAACTTTGTTTCCGCAAAATTTCCGAATAATTTTTGCATTTTTGGAGACATTAATGGGGTATCACCGGTACAGTTATATTTTACCTCATTTTCTACTTGTAATGCTTTGATAAGTTTGCTTGGCTTGCTAACCTCCACCCATTCTCCATCTTTTTTATATTCAACGCAGTCGACTTTTTTACTAGGTCCTTTCGATTTTGGGAAGCTCGTCCTTATGATGACATTCTGTTCTCTTGTAGATTCCTCCGTCATGATTTTCTTTATCATCTTAAGTTTGTCCGTACGCATTTCTTGTGCATTAGCCGCCGCTAATTCTTCCAAGAATCGTTTTCTCTCCGTAGATGCATGCGGGATGAGTTCGTTATATTTGCGTTCCGCCTCATTTTTTAGATGAAGAACTTCCTTTATTGAATAGGTAAGAGGATTTTGGTATCGTGTTTGTTTAGAAAGCCTTTGAATTAATGATGATGAAATTTTCTGGCCTATTTTTCGTTTGTAAACTAATATCCACAATCTTTGTTCCTTCTGTAACTTATTAAACATCCCTGAATAGGGTATTTTCCCCATTCTGAAGTTACGGCATTTCTTTAACGCATGCACGATTCCTCTTCCTAGTTGCATGTCTAAGCTTTCCATTTGTTCTTTCATCTGGATGCTTGCAGGGTACGTTGCTTGTGTCAGTAACAATTGTCCCTTCTTAAGCCAGTTATTTTCTTGGAGATGTTTTTTTAGTTCCTTAATATATCTTTTGTATATTCTACTATCTCTGAGCTGAAGTTTCTTCATCGATGCTTCAGCAACCATATACATAGGATCACCGAAGAATGATTTTTGGTCGAAATCGGCATATATGTTTCTGTGGTCTCCATGCACCCCTATTCCCGTTGGTACTACACCTGCTCTTACCACGCTAAGGCCGGCTGAATGATATATTGTTGAAATAGGCCTTGATCCTCGATGATGTGTTGCCGGCATTGGTTCATTCACTCTGCTTAATATAGAATTTTTTAATCCTAAGGATAGAATCATTTGATTGAATTTGCCATTCTCTATATCTTCATTAGCATCCAGCATTAGAATAACGTTACATTCATTCAGTATACTTTCCAATTCCTCTTTGAGATCTCCATCAAACATGGATCTAGGATCTCCTGGAATTTTATGCTTTCTCATATACCGTGCTTGTTGATGGAATACAGTGGTCTTTTTCGATGTGGAGGCTGGTTTCTTTCCAGGTCTATACGCGGTATAGATTCTGCTTTTTATCCCCATTTTACCTTGGAACTCTATCCATACCCATCGTCCTAATGATTTAGAGTCCTTACCAACTGATGTTGCTCTATGTGCAAGCTGACCCATTGCAGCAGCACAATTGCCTCCTCGTTGTCCTACTCCATGTTTGGAATGTTTATTATGGGCAGTAACTGTTTTAAACCTTTTCCAGTAGTATTTCACTCTCGAATATAGTGATGCTGATCCCTTTAATAGATGCCAATTTACATTCGTCTCTGCTAATCCAAAGTAGTCACATCTGCTTTTATAGCGAAGAAAATACATACTATTATGGTTTTTTAATTTATGTGGATTAATACTTATACCACAGGGATTAGTGAACCATACTCGAATTGATCCATTGCTTTTCTTAGTGTACCTATCTCCATACGATGTTTGATCTGTATCTTTGACTCTGCTCTCTAACTCTTCTAAATATTTCCTATTCAGATCCATATAGTCGCTAATCCGGTTGGATTGTTTGGTTTGGTTATAATGCACGGTTGATTTGTTCGACTTATGTTTTGTTTTCTTGGTCGCTTTTGATATTGTTTCTTTTTTATTTTCTTTCTTGCTTTCTTTTTCACATTCACTTTGACATAAAATTTTTGCTGTTTTCCTGATATTATCAGGATTTTCATCCAACCAATTCATCAGCTCAGATTTGGAAGGTTTCGCCATTGGACTATGCTACTTCAGCTGCATCATGAACTTTTCCTTTATGTTCTTTTGCAGCCGCAATATCAAGTTTTTGGATCTCCTCTTGGATTGGATCAGGTACTTCAACCTTTTTTTTCTCCTTTTGTGAATTCAAGCTTGTATTACTAGAAGTGCTTATAGATGAAGCACACGATCTCGTATCGTAGTATTTCATCTTGGCTTTATCAAAAGTAATTTTTGTGCCTGCACCAGTACTTACTGTTTCATTATCGCCAGTAAAATCCCATACACTGTCACCCCCAACTAAGTTAATAGTCTCATCAAATTCAAATGGGTTTTCTATGTCGTCTACTTTTAGATATTCTAGAGAATCGTCATCCAAATCGGCTTGGATTTCTTTATAGAGGTCTAAATCGTCTTGGGTCGTGAACGTTTGGGTCTTTGGGTCATATTTTTCCGATTTTGATTTTTCGATCGCATCAAAAGTGAAAATCCTCTTAAGACTCGCCTGCGGGTAGAGATATGCTACGTATGTTGATAATGATCGCATGTAGTCGTATGCCTTACTAGCTTTGTCTGGCCTATAAGCAGCGCTAAACGTGGTGTCCGAGTTCCATTTCTCATCTATGGACGCAAATATACGAAAATTGTCCGTATTGTCGCGTATATTCACTACCAAGTCGCGGACGGTCATCTCACTAGTCCCAATTTTGGAGTCTAGATTGATGATTTGCGTGCAATCGCATATGCCAATCTGATTCATCATTGCACGATGCTTAGATACCATGTATCGATACTTTTGTTTCATATCGGGACGCATATATTGATGGAATTCATCAATCATCCTAAATTTAATTCCCAGGATCCACCTTTTTTTTGATGATAGTGCACGAAGAAAACGTTTGACTCTTGTTGCTATTTCCACAGGTGCGTCCACGTGCATTGCTCGGAGTTTGTTTTTCTTATCAACATCTTTTTGACCATTTAAAACTCTCCAGGTGAGGCCAATTTGAAATTGCTGCTGGGAACGGTCTTGGTATACTGTGTTATATAGCTGTGTTATTGCTTGGCACCATTTCGTCTGATTTAATGTACGCGGAACATATGCTAACCATCCACATGATCGTACATTAGGATGTTGCACAGAACATTCATAAAATCGAATTGATTTGTTCTTGCAATATCCTTGTATATCAGCATCGAAATTTGTGCGATCAAATCCTAATGAGAAACCTAGTCTGATTTTGGTATATATGTAACTGGACGATTCAGGGGGTCTGGCACCATTGAAATACTTTTTAATTTCGGTAATTTTAGTTGGTAGATCGTCTGGGTCAGAAATCCGTTTTGTGATTGCATCTGTATCCCAAGGTAAAATACAAAATTGTTCGTCCCCATAGCTGACCATTTCCGTAAACACATCCAGTAAATATGATCGTAGCCCATCTGTGCCTTTGAACTTGTCCGGGATGGTAAATGCGACAGAATATCGGCATGTATTCAACGTCTTATTTTTGTTAAGGAGCTGAGTTTGGACCATTTTCTTTCCGTATTTGCTATTCTTCTTTAGAGTGCTAGCAGGTTTGGAGATTTCCTTAATTGGAATTGACTTTTTGGGTTGGGCATTCTTTATGATTTGAAGTTTTGATTTCAGCAGATCGTCTAGTACTGGCTTCGTCCACATATCAATGGTGGAATATGGAATTTCATAGGTACCTGATTCAATAGTATATTGATGATATGTTTTCTTGAGAGTCTCGAGATCCATTTCATTAATATCCTTTTCAGTCATAGAGGAATTGAGTTTGAACGTTTCTTGAGGCTGTTTCGGGATTTTTAGCGTCTGCACGTATTGGATCATTTTCGCGAGTATTTCATCTTCATGCTTACTTTTGAGATCGTTAAACTTAACAGCTTTATCCATAATTCCGGATTTGTGATAAAGAAATAAACATAAGTCCTGATGTTGGTATTTCTTGATGTCCTCAATTGATGTCTCTGATGTAAATTCCATAGCTTCGACCGATTCTTTTTGCTTCTTTACATTAGTTTCAATTATTTTACTGAGCTCTTTTTGCCAGGCTTGAGAACGGACAGCTTCCTTGATATCATCCATATCGAGTTGGAGTACTTTGTAGGATCTAGTTTTTAAGCCCCGGATTGACTCTTTATTTAGTTTTTTCCACATAGTGATGACATTGAGTATCTCTCGATGTTCTAGCTTGTACAATGATTCAATGGTTGTATTCTGAATGAATGCAAACACATTCTTTTGATTTATTTGGAGCTTTTTATCTTCGGACTCATTTGGTTCACTCATAATAGCATCTTCCAAGCTATTGATTTTCATCACATTATCTTTCACATATTCAACATTTTGGATGGTTGTTGGAGGATAGTGAGATTGGATCTTACTTTGCTTGGGGTCTGGAGACACAATCTTTTTTGAGGCTTGCGCTTGGTCCAATTTTTCTTGCTTTACCTTCACTGAAGTAACGCTCTTTTCAATCTGTTTGGGTTGTGGAATTTGATTATCCTTTCTCTTGATTGGCTTCTTATTTTGAAGCATCCTTCTAGGACTTTCAGTTTTGGCCATTGTAAGATAAGAAATTGTGAGTTTCTATCTTTTGCGTAGATCGTGGTATGTTCGTTTCGTAGAAATATTTGGGATATTTTTGAATTGATTCGATGAATGGCACTTTAATCAACTAGGAATCGTTTTCGATTGAGGCTTCAGGGGAACTTGTATTCTTGTAACGTTAACTCTTTTTGTTCTTAAAGTATATTATCACTGTCAATGATTCGCGAAATTTTCAGCAAGGTCTAGAATTCACTTGTCATTGGCTGTTTGGATGTTGTGGTTTTGGTGAATTTACGTAGGATTACGTAGAATTTAGTATTGAATTGTTTTATTTTAGGTTGTTAGTAGGTGACTTTTCGAAGAAGTGTTTTCGACTTCATCTAATGCACATCGTATTACCAATACACGTTGCTCAACTCGTTTAGTTCCGACAACAATCACTTCTTTCTCTGGAGTAACTGAAAACTCCATATCTTTACCGTATCTTTCTTTGAGAAGCATAGGAAGAATATCCTGAAAGCCATCCCTGAATGTAAGGTCTGGATGAGCTCCTAGAAGCCATCCTGCTTTCCCCGTACGCAGCGCCTTCAGTTGAGTGGGATGTATAAAATAATTACACTCCTCTAATTGTGGCATAACTTTCCACTTGAGTTGGTTGATTGGGACTGAAGATTGAATTCTGCACTTGGCAGTAACATGTCCACTTTGCATATACATCCTGGGGAAGTATACTGATAGTTGGTCCATGGTTTTAGGGACATGACCAGGGTGATTGATCCCATTTGCTTTACAATCTACGTCATACGGAAGAATAAGAAGATGAGGGTCATGAGCACGAAGGATCTTCAATTGATTTTGGAGCCACACCCTCTTAGTAACTTGGGCATTTCTTGGCTTGCCGCGTTGGAGTTCGCAATAAGAAATAAATATTTGCACTGGTTCCGTATGTAGATTCGGTACCGGACCCTTTTCAAGATTTGTAAAGTTACTTCCTGTTGTAGTGTAAATTTCTTGTGTTTTACTCTTTTTCTTTCCAAAGAGGCCCTGCATGATTGCATTCTTTCTAATGCCCATTCCTCTGCCTCCGTGAGAGTTCATAGCGCCTCCCGGCATTGTAATCGGTGTTCCGTAGCTTTGGATCAGAGCGGATGAAGTCGGCGTTTTGTCGTTTGTTTCTTTAATTTTTTGACCGCGGTGCAATTTCCTACGTACGTAGAATTCTGAAAGAATCCAAACAAATAAAATCGTTAGATGTTAAGTTCATCAAATTAGGCAATGGTAGATGCATCGATTCATTTTATAAAAATCAAATTAAATCAATCGATTTAGGAATACATGATATTGTCTCAGCATCTATGGGGGTTTGAATTTTTCATCTGAAGAAAATGTTTGAACTATTCTCAAATAAAATGCCCTTAATTCAACACATAAAATAAAGCTTCCAAACCAAAAGGAAGAAGTTAAACAAACATGGCGTTCCTGGATTGCTAAATGGGTTTTCCCAACACTTAAAACAAAATAGTAACAGATTATCCAAATATTAATCACCAATGAGAGAGACCTATCTCTCAAATTGATCAGTCCAAATTTACCCCCCCCCCCCCAAACAAACCAAAACGATAATGAAAGTAGGTGGTCGAGCAATAAAATTTTTATTGGAATTGTTTGCTAATCTTGCCCTCGAGTGCTAGCTTAACCCTCGAGGGCAACAAAAGAGATTAATTCAAGTTTTGTGAGCTTTTTTTTCTTCTAATTCAGGATTAGTCCAGAATTCCGAATTGCAAATTATACAGAAAGGAAGAAGAAATAGCTAACTTAAATTGCCATATTTTAATAAAAAAATACGCGCGACAAGGATTACGAAATTCGGTGGTCAGAATGTTTGGTAGTTGAGAAAGTTCTTGATTATATCAAGATTAAACTAAACTACCTCATTGATTGAGTACCTCAGAAATGTGAATATGTCAATAATTGAATTGTGGAAATCAATACATAAATATAATGCAAGGGCTCAATCAGTTGTTCTGATTTATAAATTACTACATTGAAATATAGTATAGTTACTGATTTTTGGTATTATTAATTTGGTAATTGAATTATGGAAATCATTGCAGAAATATAATTCAAGGACTCAATCAGCTGTTCTGTTTCATAAATTACTGTACCAAAATAAAATACAGGTACTGCTTTAAAATTTGTCTCGTTGAATTATTTGGTATTATTAATTTGGTAACTTAAATGATGATCTAACAATGAAATATTAACCAACATGCTAAGTTTTAATTCAATAACGTGAACTATAATTTAACACCAAAATATTAATTCACAAACTCAATTTTATTATCTCATCATTGAATTACAATTTAAAGTATTTGGTAATTTCAAATTTAATGCAATACTGATTCATGATTAAACGGCTACTGATTTTTATTTCATGTATTGTTAAATTATTATCTAAAATATGTAGTGTTTCTTTGGACCCTCTACTTGTATGGTTCATTGAACTACACTTAAAATAAGATATATTAATTATTATTATTATCTAAAATATGTAGTGTCACCAAATCATTTATACTGCAACATACTGTGGCCCAGTGTCTCCAAGGAGCTCTAAAGAGGCATGAGTATCTTCCATCTCTATTTCGGGCACATATAGAGGAGGACCAAATTCCTCATTTTCTTTAGACATGTTGTGGGGTGTTACAACAGTAGATGATGTGTCATTGAAAAGACCAAAGAGATCAGTGTATGGGACTACAACACTGCTTGGTAAATCATTGTTGGTTACCTCATCACAGCTTGCTGGTTCAATTTCATTGATCATACAATGATATTTATTGCTGGTCTTGAATTTATCCTCTAACTTTTTAAGTAATGGTGTAGCATGTGATGTTGCTACCAATCAACAGAACTTATTGAATTTATGTAAATCATCAGATGTCCATCCTGAGTACTTCTTGTTGGACAATAATTTCCTTTTTTTTGGTTGGTCACTTGATTTTGTTTCAATCTCTTGTACCCACAAGTCCCAATTAACATAAAAAACATAATTAAGGCCTCATCACTTGGGGTACAACTATTCTGAAAGGGAACAATCTGTTTTTTATAGCAATTGAAACTGCTATACCCACTTGCAATAGGACCAAATTCTTCCAGAAACAAAAAAAACATTCTTCCAATTCATCTTTACTAGCTTTGTTATGTACCATGTTAATGGTATTTTTTTGACAGAAGTTTGTTATCAAAAAAATTGTTATCTGTGTTGTTTTTTGCTTCCCACGCTAATGGAATCTAAGTCACACATTATCCTGTGTAAAGTCCTTCTATTTTCTGAATGTTCTGATTCAGCATTCACAATCCCAAGATATCTACCAACAATCCCTGGACTCTTTATAGGCCTGGCTTGCTCAACAACAAACACCTAATATTCCATTTAGAAATACTCCAATTGATAACAGAATGGCAACAGTATGGACAAATCACATCAGATACCAAAACATTCACCATTCCAATTCAACACCAACTCAAATTGAGCTGGGATCATTTCATGGAGGGAAGGCTAATCCATCATTTCTTAGATTTCATGAATATCCACTGTCAGAGATGCTCCATCAAACAAACAGGACTCAAATGGACATCCCTCTTCATAGCGAAATTGTTGAATCTGTTCTATTGGCCTCAATGGGTAAATCGCAATGAGTTTGTTTATAAGCTCAACAAAGAAGTGGTCCAGAACAGGCACAGAGAAGAACTTAAGATGGAGGTTTATGAAAGATATTCTGCGGAAAAACCCATTTAACTTCTTGCAAAGGATAGATATCTTCTGGAGGACCTATTCGGTGATCTAATTTCTTTGTCTGATGCTCAACTCCAGGCATGGGTGAATCAGATGCGTGTTGAAAGTATGGAGCGAGATCGTGTCTTTCTACCTGATCGTTCTTCCTCATCGGCTCGTTTACGAAGTTGGCTCCATTATCGCAATAGTAAGCATTTCCGGAAAAAAATCGTTCGTGAATTGAGAAAGTGTTCTACAAGATTCAAGCAACATCAATAAAAAATTTCGATAGAGCATAAATTTGAGATGTTCTCCTTAGTCATACTTTGCGCTGCGGGTCGCCCTGTTTCGACAGACGACCAAAAAAATTCCACTAAGGACAAATTTCTATAGTATAATAGATATTTAATCATTGCGTTTTTTATTTTATTTTTTATATCCTATGTCTGGGTGATTACTCTGCTTTCTCTATTGATGTGGCGGAGAAGTTGACCAAAACAGTAGGACAGCTTATTGCTGATATGATAATGGAAATAATTATCACACAGACACAGAGAAAAATTAAGTCGTTCGCCAGAGAAATTTTCATTGCATGGAAAAGGCACTGCAATGATGTCCGTCGGGAAAAGAAGGCACCAATCAACACAAAAGCAATGCACAGAGGAGCAGTCTAATTAAGAAATATAACCATTTGATGGGCCGCTCAAATTCTGACGACAACATTTTTTTGCTAATCACTGTCTAGATAATCATAACTATAAAATTCTGTCTTTTAAATCAGCCTGGGAAGTCCACAGCGGGGAATTTGAAATCCCATTTATCGTCGTACTGTAGGTTGACGTTTTCGGACGCATGTAAACTTACTTTATTGGATTATAATTGGGGTTGTACCAAATCTGTCATAGTAGACTAGAGAGGAACTCTAATTAAAAATATATCTTAGAACTTAACTTATCTCAACATGCGTTGCGTTGACGTATTTAGGAAATGTTGATACATATGGTGTATAGCATTAACGCTCTCAATGTGCTATTGCGAAAAGAAACAACAAAAACGGTTAAGAAAATGACTCAGATTCATTCAAAAACGCTGTTTTTAATTTTGTTTATACGAAGAATGGAACGAAAACTGACGCACGTACATCTTTGGATATATATGGTACAAACGTATGTAACATATTTCTTTTTACGAATGACATAAGCATTCCATTTTGTCATTCATGAACTCAGGGTTCTCAAATATATCTCACGAATTTTCAAACCACAAAGAGTAGAAAAAGAAAAATATAGAACATGGCTAAATTTACATTCATCATCAGTGCACTTTTGAGCATCAACGCAACTGACGCCTTCTCTGCACCAGCCGGAAGCCAAGCTTTTTTGAAATCAAATGCTGCTTCAAAATTCTCCTTGAGGTCCCACAATGATGAAATCAAGTCTACTTTTGACCCTCTTCACCTCGCAGAAGAATCAGATATTTCTACTGCTGATAACTCCCTTAACTACAAAGTTGCAATGGCTTCCACTCTAGTGGCTCTTACCGTTAATCCAGCCGTATCAAATGCCGCAGGTCCTGATTGGGGATTATTTGAGGGTCGTACTGGATCTCTCCTTCACCCAATAATGATGGCAGGGATGTTTTTATTTTCTCTCAGCACCGGACTTCTTGGATTTCAAATCCGACGCACACGTGAAATTGGACAAGAAATTTCTGACAAGAAAAAATACCTCCCTAAATTTGAAGGAAGTAGTCTCACTACCGCTATTTCAACAGCAGAAGCGACCGAAAGTCCTGATGCTAGTCTTATTAAACTTCTCAAGGATGCTCTTCCCGTACAGGCGGAAATTGATGAATTAACTAAAGAAAGGAAGGAATTGGTAGCTGCGGGTCCAAGAGATAAACATTTTGGACAAGGTGTATTGCTTGCATTTTTGGGGACATCTTTTGCTATTGAGGTGAGTTCTGAGCTTTTTTTGTCCTAATTTTTTCTTTTGTTCACATTCATGAAAGGGAATTATTATTCCCAAAAATTTTCATGCTAATTTGTTTGTGTATTTATCAACTCATCATTGCTGACATATATGTGTTTGCGTAACCATTATTTGACATAGGGACCACTTAACACTTACGCAAGGGCAGGAAAGCTCTTTCCAGGACCCCATCTTTATGCAGGAGCAAGTTTAGTTGTTCTTTGGTCCCTTGCAGCTGCCTGTGTACCTGCGATGCAAAAGGGAAACGATACTGCTAGATCTATTCACATTGGAGCAAACGCTCTTGGAATGGGACTATTTGGATGGCAAGTAGTTTCGGGATGGCCCATTCTTTTGAAAGTTATCGAAAAGACTCAATGGCCTTAAGTTGCATATACTTTAATCTTTTAGAACGCTAATACGCCCAGCTTTTAGATTTGAATAAATAATATAATCGACGAACTATTCGACAGATGCGTGAAGTCATGACATTGTGTGTTTACGGACAATGCATCCATAGAAGGCCTCTCTTGTCCTTAATAACACTTAAAAAACTACCCGCCTTACAGCCATGTTTTCGACATAATTGAATTATACAATTACATCTGTTTTCTTTAAATAAAGTACTTGGCTCACATTTAAATTCATGCAAAGTATACCAAAGTGTGTGTGGAGGAGCCATTTAAAAGAATGAAATATGGTGTGAAACATTCATGATCTATTATCAATTATTTGTATTCGCTCGATAAATGTCACTTCCCATTGTATTGTATGAAATTGGACAAAATACTTCCTAAACAGCGCGTACTAGCAAAATTACAGCCCCCTTTAGAGAAGGTACATGATTTGTTGAAAGAAGCTGCACTTGCGCACCTGTCATGAATAAACTTTTGCTTTTGCAACGTTATCCATCTTAGAATCAATCCTCAGGACATGGAGTTACCACAGTAGAAAAGGAATGCAGATTTGGATTGGAACGATGCATTTTTTCCCATAAATTCCGTAAAAAGAAGGTGGTTCGGTAGTTGATTTTTGACGAAAGGTCAGAAGTATCATCACCATCCAAAAACTTCTTCTTATGATGCAAGAGTAGCTCTTTTGAGAAATAGTGAAAATTTGGGCATTCCATCAAATGCTCGAAAAATTGAGAGAAAAAACACTTGTGAATAAATTCATGGAAAGTTTTGGGAAAACATCTACCACGGCTATTGTGAAATGTTTCTTCCCGAGCATTGCAATGTAAACAAGCAAAACCTTGATAACCGTTTATGCATCCATCAAAGACATCTCTGTTATCCACAGTGCATGGGATAAACTGCCGCACTAAGAAGAAACACAAATTATCTTGGTGAAATGAGTTAGAGTCCTCTATTGACATATTACCACCTGGCTGTGGAAAAATATCCAGTCCAAAATCATCCCCATTCTGGATCCGTAAATCTTGTGGAGATCGAATCGTGTACTGTTGTATGCAAATGCCACGATAAGAGACAAGATGATTCCGTCTTGCACAATTCATCCAATATATGTGTTGCGGACTCAAATAAGGTGGCGGAAATAATTTTATCTGAAGTTCATACCATTTTTTGCTTACAGACGCAGGCATACATTTACATTCTAGTGTATGTTTCTTGGCTAAATCCCATGCTGAACCACACAGGTGAATTATACTTTTTGGAAAACAATATGAATGGGATTCTTCCTGGCAGAATTTGCAGCGAAGACCTATCACCTTAATATCTTTACTCGTATTTTTCAAATGTTTATCATTTGAATTCCTAATTTGTTTATCAGTGGCGACAAATAATTCTAGCATCTCCGAACGAATAAATGAATCCGCTTCAGAGAGGTTTTCGGTGTCTCCATCATTTGCTAAAGACAAATGTATTTCTTCTCTTAAACGTTGATCATTGAAAGATGTTCTTCCGCTTATATTATTGATGTCAAGTTCATCACTCTCCTTTTTCTTTTTTGATTTATTTAGAGCATCTATTGAAAAATTCTCTCTCTTTTGTTGCACCGCACTAGCTCCATAAGTTGTAGTTGTAGAATGGTTTGCACTGATTTTATGAGCATTTAGAGAGTCGTGTTCGTCTTTTTCTACGGTGCGCATGTCATGATTGTTCAAGGAAGCAGCAGCAGCGACACTGTCATTCTTATCTGCTACCTCATCTTGATTCTCCTCATCTTCATCGATCGCTTCAGCACTTTGTAAATATGAAAGTAAAGTGAGTGGTATAGGATAGAGCGGAGTTGAGCTCAAACTTCGTAATTGAAGAGAGTTTGATACGGGCGAGTCCGCTATCACAGCAGACGATGCAACAACGGAAGCTTCAACAGCAGAAGATCTCCTATTAGATTGAGGTTGGTCCATAAGCATTCCTGTATTTGAAGCTCTAGACGATTTTTCTAATTCTTCACCTTGATGGGTTGGGCTACTTTTGGAATTGTCGACAGCAGCCGTTTCAGGTGCATCTTCAAACTGACCATCCACAGGTTCTTTGTTGACAGAGTGAAACCTCTGGGAAACTTCTTTCAATTCATCTTTTTCCTTTTCTTGAAAATAGCATGAAAGAAGTCTCTTGGTTCTTTTTGATTCACGCTCATCAGACAGGCAAAACCTTCCAGGAGATTTGGTCAACATATTTTGTGCTCTGTAGAATGGCTTTGACGTTCTCTTTAGGATATAATAATCAACAAATGATAAGAAATCTGTACCCTCTTGAACTAAATTTACTATTTATTTCAGTACAACGAACGAAGGATAATATTGAAGCTATGGGGTTTGTCGGGGAACGTTGCCATTAGAACAAAGAAAATTAACAATAACTTAGTATATTCATTTTATTTAAGTCATAAATAAAGCTTCCCGTATCTAAAAAATTAACCACTTTACGGGACTATGCAGGACTCTAGACAACTTTTATTCTGATAAGACACGCAATCTATATAATATAGTTGTGGAACAAAACTTTTATTTATTTTGTTAGATCAATTATTTTCTTTTATGGAAATATCGATAGTCATGTCTGTATTGTTTTTAGAGGAACATGGCTTTGTCACTTCGACGATAGTCATACATTATAGATTTCTAATCGGCAGGTACGCATGATACAGCTTAAATTTAAATTTTCACGTGAAATTACGTAGAAAAATATACTATTGATTTTGCTGATTATAGTTTTTACAACACTTCTACGTAGATTAATATTGTGCACTTCATGATAAATTCTCATTTTTCTTCATAAGTTTCATTGACAAGTGACACACCATGAGACACTTCTTGCTATATCTACCAAATCCCTAACACAGTTTCGAATCCTGGGTTGGTCGAAACATTATCAGTGTAGGAAATTGCGAGGTCGTATGCAAGTTCTCCCAGGTACGAAATCATGTCTACAATCTTCAATTCTTTTGTATTTCGTCCGCGCATTTTTGA
>Ga0209092_10001431_pt1 | contig 23276 bp, 17 predicted proteins | sample FraStrMetagenome_FD_187446 | JGI IMG/M metagenome (GOLD analysis project Ga0209092, IMG submission 187446) | Marine eukaryotic phytoplankton communities from Arctic Ocean - Fram Strait ARC3M Metagenome (SPAdes) (version 2) | ecosystem: Environmental > Aquatic > Marine > Oceanic | place: Fram... | reverse complement strand
ATTTGAAGCATGATCAGCAGATCAGAATTCAGCGAGCACAAAGGTTTCTATCAATTGGTAATGAGAAGGATTTCTTTGTTGGATTGCCTTTGAGTATTCTAATTTTGGAGGCTTTAATAGTTTGTTACGTTCTAAAAGTTTCATATGAGCTAGGGTGCACTGGCTCTGCTTCTGCCTTACAAGGCATACACTCTGAGAATGGGGCAAAGCTGCTTTCAAGACTTATGGCAATCAAGGGCGCAAGATGGCAAGAAGTATTCCTTCTCAATATCATTCGAGTGGGCGGAAATGCGTGCTTGTTACAAATGCTTGATTCTAATGAACTACTCAAGCAATGTTCATGGACAAAACGATGGACAAGTGGTCTTCCTAAATATAAAAAAGGAAGGGAAGATGAACTCCGAAAAGCTGAGGCCAACCTTCATGAGATGGAAAGAGAGGAAGATCGTAAACAAAGAGAAATTCAGCTTTGTCCTCACTGTGGACAATATTTTATGATTGCTCAAATGAATTGCGGTAGATTTATTTGTGGACGTCATAACACTCATACTACGCCTCATAAAGGTAGAAATGGCTGCGGGAGAGAATTTCACGCATCGCAAGCGAGGTTTTATGAAAGAGATGAAAAGAAGTTGATTCAACTACGATTATTAGTGCAGGAAGAGAAAGGCAAATTAAACAAATACTTGGAGAGATCTCGTTCATGGGAGAAATTAGAGGAGTCAAGTCTACCCTTTTTGACATCGACATTCTCTTTAAATTCATATGCCCCTACAGCAACTCTGACTGAAGTAGGTGGCTGCGATATACTCAAGCACATTTTAAACTACGAAAAATTTGTGGAACAATTTACGATGCTCCCAGATTTGATAGAGGTGAGTACCGACATTGAAAATTGAACTCTGACCAATACAGTGCAAAGTATAGCTTCCGTTCTTAAATATTTCTGGTTTTTATTTAAGCTCTATATATGGCTTCATAATACATTTCGTTACATCGTAACATTTGATCAAGCATCTACTTTGAAATTGAATGAAATATTGAGACCAGACCTGCTTTCTCTGCGGTTTCATGATACTGAAGTAAATCATGTTCAATGTTTGTGGATGCGTGTAAAAAGTCAAATGAATGATTTTCTTTTTGGGAAAAGTAATGAAGTATACTGGGATTGCGAAAAAGTGAAAATACCATTTGAAAATCTTGATGAGGTTCCTCTCATCATGTTTCTCAGTGCATACGAGCATCCTACTGAAGGATATGATTTTTTGTTCATCGTGATAAATAATTTTGTTTCTATATACAACAACTTCGTACTGAGAATTCTTAATGGCAAAAGCAAAGTGAATGAAAAGATTGTTAGACCAAGATTGCTATTACAAGGAAGTCCAGGTGACATTGTTATGAAGAACTTGGATTGGATGAAAAAGGATCAGCTTGGTTCACTTGTTGAAAGTTTCAGAATATTCGAGTCGGATAAATTTGATTGCGAGGGGCTGGAAAATGAGATATTGAACCGACTGTCATCTTGCGATTTCATTATAGCTTCACCCATGAAACATCTTAGATGCAAACATTTGTTTCGTTTCGAGAATGAAAATGTTATTTTTGATGAACAAAAACGACAAGTTCTAAAAAGTTCTCAGGGATTCTGTTTCGCGAATATATCAGACTATAGACTATTTGAGGACTGCCACCATGAGCTTCAAAGACTTAACATAAATGTGGAGCATGATGAGTGCATGATCTACGACTATGTTACAAAATTTCATAAGTTTGATTATGACGCTTTACGTGGGACTTTAGAAGGAATACGAGTGGTCTTTCAGAAGCTCACAAAACCGCATTTTGATTCGTTTGGAGAAGCCCTCACAGATTTAGGCCTAGCTTCACAAGAAGTTGATTTAGCAGATTTATTCGAAGACCTTGGATTCACAGGCTTATCTCGACTTCAAGCTAAATACATTATTGCCTTGAATCTGTCTCAAATGATTCAGTTGGTCCATTACGTTGGCTATCAAATTGCGTCTGAAGGATACACTTATGCATCGTTGCCACTTTCTATGATTATTCCTATCGTCAAAAGCGACAGGGCAATATTACGGACAAGGATACTGAAAATGGAAGAAGAGGGTGTTGCTCAACTTATATATGTCTTTCAGACCGATATTATGTGTTTTTATGAGAAAGTTATTCGTGAGCACAGCGCAACTTCAAACGAGAGCTTAAAGTATTTTCTGGAAAGAAGTAGTTTTTGCGATGATGAAACGGATCTCATTCATAGCATGTTGCCAGAAGGTATCACTGTGAGGAATTACGTGCCTCTTCAGCTAATGCTTAATCAATTGAGACTTCACTTCCTAGCCCAAGATCAAGTTGAAAACACTGAGTTTACAGATCATAATGATTCAAACAATATTTTTTCAAATCCTAGAAGGGGCAACTTTTGGTTATGGAGCAGTTCGAGACAGGAAACAGACGTTCCTGAAAACTTGATGTTCGATGAAGATTCAAGTGAAGCTGATTCAATTTCATCGTGGTTGAATGAAGCCGATATCGATATGAAACTTTGGTTTGAAAAATCTATCGAACAATATGAGATTGACAGCTTAGAAGCAAACGACTCTGAGGGCAATGAATTACAAATTGGCATTCAAACGAATACTTCATAAGCCATGTAAGAATAGTATTGTTAGGGTTGTATGGTGCATCAAATATAAAACTTGAACTGATAAGAGGAAATAATGTACTCCTTATTTCTTAAAGCATATTTTTAAGACAATAACAAAAAAAACGAGAATGCTGTAACATAATTTAATTTTCCAAATGAACTTGCATACAAACTGTTGAATTTCATATGCGTTCCACTCGAATCCAATGACGAGTTCAAAGAGAAATTTTTCATCTGTAGGATAGTCTCATTTGCCAAAAGATGGGAATTAGTTGTATTTGTTGCCATATTCGATGGTGACATGGATGACAACTGAGGACTACTTCCAGGCCGACTTGAGCTTGGGCTTGGGCTTGCAAACGCGATTGATGGTCTTAAAGAAGGTTTAGTGCTCGGTCTTATATTTGGAGCTAAACTTGGAACTCTAGTTGGAATTTCACTTGGCCTTTGAGATAGAAACGTACTGGGTGTTATATTATTTTGGTCATGACTCGAATGAGATGTTGCATTGACTAGAATAATACTCGGCCGATAACTTGGCTGAATGCTGGGATGAATATTTGGTAGAAAGCTGAAGTTAGAATCATTATAGTTGTTCGATATAATGCTTCCATTCGTATTATTATAGTCTGGCTGTGAACTTGTTTGAATGCTGGGAGAAAATGAAGGCTCATCACTAGGCTCAGCAGTAGGCTCACTAATAGATTTAATTCGCTCGCACAATCCACTAGCATTATTGGCAGCATATTCATTTGATGGACATAAAGAAGCAACTCCTGTATCATTTTCCGCTATTATATATGGTATTTGCCCAACTAGATTCCCTGCAGGAAAGTATCGACATACAAATACTGTTTGGTATGGTTTATCATCGCCAAAACCTAAGGCATTGTTTGGGCACTCAGCATAGCCGCATCCAACACTTTCAGTATTTGCCCATGCTAACTGTGTATATCGACCACAACCTCTTTGATGATAGCAAGTTTCGTTCTCAGTAGATAGCCTGTAGTGGAACCATTCTCCATAAAAATATAAAACGTTTTCTTCCAATCTGTATCGAGTTTCAAGAACATCCTCAGCTTTCCCTCTAAGATTTACATTTTCCCCATAGGTAGTATTAGGATCATTACCTGTTTTGCATTGATCGGCCCATTCTTTTGCTTGTGATGCTAATGTTGTATTCCAGGATAGCTTCTTCATATTCTTAGCCGCAGGTTGAAATGGGGTCTCACCAGTAGCTATGGTGCTACGAAGTTGATTATGAAGATCAAGGAGTGCGATATCATCTTCAGGAGAAAGTACACCATTTTCACCCAATATTCGATGCGACTTATGAAAAAGAATTGTACAGCAGTGATTTCAGCGAAGAAAAGTGAGCAATGAGATGTTACAAAAGCTTAAAACGAAACTCTTCGGAATAGTTCAAATGACGATAGTTGAGAGCAACGGGAAAAGCTCTTTATTCAATCAGCTCTTTTTACAAAAGTATTTTAATACATCAGAAGGAAAACAATTCTATCACGTGCATTTCATATTAAAATAAAAATAAAAAGTCCAATTGTGATCTAAGCAATCCATCTGCTACACACCTTTTTAGCGTGCGACGTTGAACTCAAGAGTGCACCCGTGAAGAGGAGGAGTATGTATCTTATTGTCATTTAATCGTAATTTTCAATTTTGCCTATTTTCTGTTGTTTGAGATCTATGTGCTCTGGGGGGAGATTAAAGAAAGTAATTTTGCAGACCTTGGGGGGTATTAAACATGGAGGGGAGAATTCTAGGTAAGTTAGAAATTTGCTACTTTTGTCCGTCTTGTGAACGAGGTGTGCGCAAATTTCCCATCTCCTTTAAAGGTTCCTCGAATTCGTTTTAAATCAAATCTATTCACCATATCACTTCGTAATAGCTCTTTTTAGAAAGAACATCATTGCTGCTTGATTTATTTTGGCTTAATCGATAAGATTTCTGTGTCTTTACTTCTAAGCAAGCAAAAAAGTTAATGAATCATGAAATCACTTTAGTACGCTTTCTAAACCCTTTACAGAGAAAAAATGCAAAAAAGTTGGGTGCGTATAAATAGAAGAAGGTAGTTCACTGGATGCCCTCGATGCACAACATTGTTTGTGTTTAGTGCATTTGAGGGGACTAATGTGCAGAATTTGAGTGGTTGCATGTACACTATCGGTTACAAATATTGTATAAGTATTCCACTAATCTTACATGTAGGCACGAATAAATTCAAACGTGTCATTGTGTATTTATTGAGTCGATTCGACATTCTACTACGAAAACGAAACAGTTGTTTTGCAGAAACTGAAGCTTCGATTACTTTCTCTTTCCCCATAATCTACCTCCATTGTTTTTGTTCGGATTATCATTTTTTGTTTGTCTCTTTGAGCCGTTACCTTTGCCAGAAATCTTTTTTGTAGTATTCGATGGCCTAGGCTCTTTTTCGAAATTAATTACTACTTTCATTCCATCCGGAACTTTGAAACCAGCATTGGACATGGCAGAGACAGCGGCCTTGATCGCTTTCTTTGTGGGAGCTTTCGGTTTCACTGATCTTTTCGACTTGAGAGCACCTTTTTTAAATTGGACAGTTTTTTTCTGATTTTTTATTTCTTTTTCAACTTCCATTTTCGTTGGGGATTTGGTGTTTCGGAGTCCACGCCGGAAGTTAGTAGCTGCATTTTTGTTCGCTTTACGTGCTCCCTCCGTGCGCCTATTGGAATTTTGGGCGGCTTTTCGGACGGAGGAAGAAGGTTTCTTAGGATCGTTGCGGCGGCGTGTACTACGACGGGGAGTTTTTTTCGATTCGTCTCTGCGACTTTTGATCAGGTCATCTGTTTAGGCAATGTTGATTCAAATTGTATAACATTGGTGGTATTAATGTGATGAGTAAGTCGATAGAATGTAAGATGAAAAAAGACCTTGCTGCTATGTGGCTCTAATTAGCGAAACATGGTTTCTTGATTTAATCGTGTAGGAAAGGAGCCCAGGGAACCGCAGACATGCCTTCGCACACAGGGGTTTATAACCTACCAAGCGACATATCGATCTTATCTTGACCGGCAGATGATGAAACAGTTGTGGAAGAAACTCCCATGCTGAACTTTGCTTCACCAGGAATCAAAAGGGACATGATGCTATTTATTTGTAATTGTTGCGGACGGAAATCAAAATTCAAAATCTTCAGATATAATGGGAAATGAAGATTTGTTATGAAGATGTAAATTTAAATTGTCAAATCAATTTCTGCTATCCGTTACGTTCAAAGTCTACTCACATGAAATGGATACTCAGAGCCTCTTAGGTTTGTACAATGTTTTCACGTGCGCCATTTTTCGGAAAAATGAATAGTAACTCCTACGGTGGAAGCATAGACAATCACAACTGTGTACGAAATATACCAAAGAAAATACTTCGAAGTATGTAGCTTTAATACTTTAGCTAAACGTATTTCTCCCTGATGGCTAAAAAATAGAAAAACTTTGTGCCAGCGAAGCTAATTCTCTCTCTGCTGTAGAAGTGAAAATAAAAATGCACCATCAAGTGCTTGTCTAAAATCCTTAAATAGACGAAAAACAATTTGTTTCTTATTTTTGTGCTAAATATTTTATCTTATTAGAAAATGTGGAATTCTTTTACTTGCTTTTTCTTCCAGGAGCTAAATTTAGGCTGTTTGTTTCACTTTCACACACAAAAAAGCTCTGCAATGAAAATCTTAAAAGTTGTTCCGCAAAAAAACGATCATGTAAAATTAAAAAAATGTGACAGTTTAAAGCAACTATGATAAGAAGAATATGAATGAAGAACGTGAATGAAGCATTGGTAATGCACTCCTTTTTCATTCGCCAAATGATGTCAACAAATTGTCATAAAGATATTTTTAAAACAATTAAAAAAGTATTCGAGAAGTCTGCATGGTGCCATAAGTATTTTTCCTGTGCAATGTTTACAAGAGTCCTACGTAAGGTAAGAATACTGTTTCTATGTACACAGGGATTGCACATACACAATTTTGATTTTTGTGGTCGTTTAGGCGTACAATTTAACAAACTTCAACTGTTTACATTCTTATTTTATTATATCATTGCCATTTTTATATAGAGAGAGACAGACTGAAATACATTCAAGCACATCTACCATCATTACAAATTCATAAAGGTTGAAATAGTTTGCTCATCTATTCAAAAAAAATTATCGCATAAATTCACCACAATATGGAAAATACAGAGAAAGAATCGGAAGTCGAATTGGTCTTCAACGAAAATACAAAAACCGCTAGTGTCATCCTTTCACCTGTCGAAGAGTTCGAGGTAAAAGCGGAGAATATCAAGAGTCAGGTAAGCTGATTTTTCGTGCTTGGATATATTAACTACTCAGCTTAAATTTCTCACCAATGCATCATCATCAATAATTTCAAAGGCCATTCGAGGTACATTGGAAACGCCACTTTCAATCATAGCAGATGTGATTGAGTCCATCAAATATGTATGCTCCCTCTCTCTTCTAGTATTTTCCGTTGTTGTGCTAATGTCATTAATATTCTCTGGACAAACTGGTGCTAATCTCCATGGTATTCCGTCAATCGCAGCTTTTTTCATATTTTGGTTTCTGATTTTTTGGTTAGCAATGATGGAAGGTGGTCAAGGTTGCCTCGTCGGGCTTCTATCTGTGGATGTAGGATCATGCTCGGAAAGTCATCCAATATCCCTAAAAAGTTTAAAAGTATCTAGTAAAGCAAACAATTTGGAGCGATTTATTGTCGGAAGGCAATTTTTGGTGGTGGTTGTAGTATTTCTGATCAATACTTTGGCGGCAGCCTCACCAGGTGCTTCAGTATTAAATCTTCCAGGACCTATCAACTCTATCTTCGTGACAACAGGGGCAGCTATTATTTTAACAACTATTGTTTTGGGACAGCTTACATCCCAAGTAAATGCAGCGAGGTGTATGCTTGATTTTATCAACAATCATCTCATGGTTCTCACGACATACTTATCACTAATAGTGGAGTTCAGTGGACTTTTACATGTTGTTTACCTATTCCAAATTATTTTTTCAAAGCTGTCAGGGAAATCAACTGAATCGATTGATTCGAGTAAAGGCATTGCTCAACAACTTTTTTTTTGGATTCGAGTATTAATTTCTTGTGCAATTCTTGTATATTCCTATACAGTTATCATTGCAGCAGTAGTCGAAAGAAATACAACAATGTGGGGAGGAGTTCCTCGATACGTGTCCGTCATACTTCTATTCGCTGTAATGGCATTTGTTGGTATTATGGAGGGTATTCAAATTGCTCTATTTGCATGCGTTAGGATGCCAGAAGATAAATTCAATCAGTATCCAGTTGCACGTAAGAATCGTTTACTTGTATTTCGAGGACAAAATCTTCAAGCTTTTCTCATTGGACGCCAAATCTGCGCCACCATTGGAATGTTTGTTATAGCCCGGATCACAACTCCAAATGTTTCTGTTGGAAGTGGGACAAATGTATTCGGAGTTAGTAATGGAGTTCAAATCTTTTACAATACTGGTCTTTTGGGGGCTTTTATTTTCACTGTAGTTGCATCTTTGATTTGGCGCCTTGCGGCATCATCTTTTCCCACAACTTTCTTATCGCTTCCTTTTATTACCATATTTATTCGCCTTTGCTTGCTTTTGGAAAGTACGGGAATATGTTCTTCTTCCTGGATTTTTGCTCGCTACACTAGGCTCATTCCTGGCTATCAACCGGATGAAGTTTATCTCGAAAACAATCGTGCAACTACAACAACTCCTGAAAGTGAACGAGATAGAAAAATTGATAGAACCATCAATGCCATTAAGTATGTTTACTCATTTGCCCTCCTGACTTTATCGGTGACAATAATCATGGCAACGATTGTTTCCGGAAGTACGCGTTTTTCGATCAGTTCCCACCCATCAATTAGCATAGTATCATTTTGGTGCCTGGTTATTTGGCTTGCTGTAATGGAAGGAGGACTTGGCTGCCTTGTTGGTCTTCAACCTGTCGAAAAATCATTATACTCACAAAGTCATCCAATCACTTACAGAACTACGTCTCTTGCGCATAAAAATGATAACATGGAGCGCTTCATTGTAGGTCGTCAGTTCTTAGTTGTTCTTGTCATGTTTATGATTGCAATGTGCGGCAGTGGACTTCCGGGAACCTCCGGCATTCTTAATTTGCCTGAAGTCATTGTCTCGGTATTCATATCTTCTGGATTAGCAATGATTTTGACAACAATTATGCTTGGACAATTGACCTCTCAATTAAATGCAGCTGTTTGCATGCTTGATTTTACAAACAAGTACTTGATGCTGTTTACAACATACATGTCCCTTTTAGTTGAATTTAGTGGATTATTGCATTCGGTGTATCTGGTACAAATATTATTCGCAAAGCTCAGCGGAAAACCAAATGATTCTCCCAAAAAAAGTTTTTTTTCACAAGTTTTCTTTTGGATTCGTGTTTTGATTTCCTGTGCGATACTTGGATTTGCAATGGCGGTGACATTACGTGCTTTATTTCAAGGTCAAACAACGATGTGGAAAGGAGTACCTGAATATGCATCTGTCCTCATATTCTTTTTATTAATGTCCGCCGTTGGTCTTATGGAAGGTTTACAAATTGCATTATTCGCAGTGCTCAACATGCCTGAGGAAGAACTAAGTGAATACAGTATCGCTCAAAAAAATTGTTCTTTGGTTTTCTCGGGTAATAATCTCGGATCATTTCTTATTGGAAGACAGATCTGCTCAGCAACAGGAATGTTTGTTGTAGCAAAAATTACTTCTTTAAATGTGGAAATTGGTACAGGAAACAATATATTCCAAGTTAGTGATGGCCTTCAAACATTTTTGAATACAGGTCTACTCGGTGCTTTGATCACAACCATCCTGGCATCATTGATATGGAGAGTGATAGCCTCATCATTTCCATTACAATTTTTATCGAATCCACTTATTTATGTTATTATTCGATTATGCTTATTTTTGGAGAGTACAGGAATATGTTCTGCTTCATGGTTACTTGCACTGTTGCATAAATCCATTGCGCATTATCAGATTGACGAAGTATATTTAGGTGCAAAGGAAAAGACACAAGCTGAGGAAGAATCGCAAACTAATGTTGTTTAATCAAGAGACAAAGTTTAATTAAGGTGCCATGTTATTGAATATCTCATGATTCTATGCCATGTTTGATTCATGTTCCAAATAATATCAATTTGTGTAGAGCTAAAATCAAGTATTTTGTTTATCCTTTGTAATTTCTGAATCATATAAATCTTCCCGATCTGTACATATTTGTATTTGGTAGTCGACAATGCAGGATACTAAAGATTTATATGTGTTGAATGTGTTAACGAGATATAGGTACAACTGAATTATAGTGTTCTCCCAAAGCATAATAATATCTGTGGAAACTCAATCGGATTTCTTCCACCGAATCATTCTGATCTTTGTATTCTTCTCCCATAATCAAAGGAGGAGCATCTGCTGAATACACCACAATTGGTCGTTTCAATCCCATGGCCAAAGCTCTTAATTCCAAGTGACCTCCCCATTCCGAACTAGAAGCAACTTTATCTACGTAATTTTCATAAGTTGTTTCAATTTCAGCAAACGGCATAAATTCTTCTTCTTCCTCAGATAGCACCTGTGCACATGTTTTTCGAATCTGTTTGTAATCAACATTATCACCCTGACACTGACTTGCGATAGCTCTGTAAAGACAATTTCCATCTGCTGATATTTCTTTTAAGGTAAGTTTCTTCTCTACAAGGTAAAGTTCCATAATCCGCTGTATTTCTAAATCACGTGGCGAGGGGCCTGCTTTTTCTAGATCTGCGGCTATTTCAGCCTCTCTTTGCTTTTCGGCAAGACGAGCTTTTTCACGTTTTCGTTGAGCTTTGGTTTTTTTCGGTTTGGTTGCTTCCATATCCGCGTTAGTATTTATTTCAGCATTATTATTTGCAGAGTCATTCGTAGAAGAAATATCAGTAGTGGTACCATTAGTTTCAAGTTCAGTATTATGGCGTTCTTTGATGGCATTGAATTTATCCTCATATTCTTTTTCAGCTCTTTGTAAGAAACGATATAACGTTGAGATAACAAACTAAATTCCATGTTTGAACTTTGAAAGGTTAATGATACTTACTTTGCCATCATTTCTTTTCCTTTTTTACCTTTTCCACTCGTGCCCTTAATTTTTTTGAGAGCTGATCGTTTCTCGCCCTCAAAAGCCTTAAGCTCCTTCTGATGACGAGCTTTCATTTGTTCTAGTGATTCTCTTTCCATGATTAAGTGATAATTGATAGAGAAGTTTAGGAAATGGGGCTACAGTGGTGGCAAATCAAGAACCTTGATGTTTCAAAATGTTGATAAACTGCAGCTTGATGATGATTTTGATCTCTCTTCTGGATGGACTCATTCATTCGTACGGTCCCTATTTATTTGGTTAAGAGGGCAGGGACGAAGACACTACGAAACGGAGTAATGCTCTACAGAGAGCGTTTGTAGCGGCAATATCTAATTCAACATTCTGGACCGCAGAATCAATGGAAACTTTTGTAGGATACATGTAGCAATTATTCACGTACAATAATATTTAGTCGTACGATGTCTGTAGAAACTCAATCAAGTAAAAACACCAATGAACACTACCCACAGAGTCCTTACATATATATTCTTCAGATATTGTTGGGAACATCACCTAATTCTAATGCAAACAGAACAAAAACAAAAAAGATAGAAGAACAGTTTTAATGCCACCACATTGTTCATTTATGAAGTCTTCACGAGAATCGCTCAATATCTTCCATGCTCAGCTATTTATATTTGTACTCATTCTTGTTTTATCTCCATGTCCATCATTGTCTTTCCTGACTAACGGAATACAACCAGCTTCCATCGTGAATAGAAGTGGACTTATTTTTAACCAACCATCAAGAAAAGAATTCCATTCTTGTATATATTCATCAACTCAAAAGAGTGACCAAATCAACAAAAATAATAATGAAGGAGTTCGTTTAAATAAAGTACTAAAAGAAACCCATTCCAGACGAGAAGCCGACGCATTGATTGAAAGTGGGCGTGTCACAATAAATGGAAAGCCTATCGGATCGAAGGGAGGATTTAAAGTTATTCCCTATGTTGATAGTGTAGAGTTAGATGGGAAAATTGTCCGAGGATGGGAAAAAATGAATGGATTTTATGCACCGGACAAAAAGACATCTTCTTCAAATAAAAAGCTCAAACATCAAAACAATTCACCAAAATACACAAATCAACACTTTGAATACATTAAATATTGGAAACCAAAAGGTGTCACATGCACAACAGAAAAAAGTGTTAAATCAAATATAGTTCATGAGATTCAAAGGGATGGATACCACCCTAAGCATAGAGTGTACCCAGTAGGAAGGTTGGACAAAGATACCACAGGTAAGTGTAACACGTTTATTTTCTGATTTTCATTAGTAATCTTGATTCTAATATTTATACTTTGCACTTCCAATGTCAAATTATACTGTTAAGGTCTTATTTTGTTAACATCAGATGGTCGTCTTCCAAATTCGGTATTGCGCGGAGAAGCAAAACAACCAAAAATCTATGAGGTCGTTGTTGATCACCCTTTGAAACGTGTTGATATTGAGCAATTAAGAGTAAGTAGATTCTTTTAAATTATATTATTCCACTTGGAAATTCCGTTTGATTTTGAAAGGCTAGTAAACCTCAAAGACCTTATACTTACTTTTTTTATTTTTGACGGTAGGAAGGAGTTGTTATAACTACGGTTGCTATGCGAGATAGAAAGAAAGGTGAGATCTCTGAAAACATCTCTTTTCAGTCTAATTTTTTGATCATTTAACTCTCTTTTTTGTAATGAGATCTTACAATTTTTCACAAAATTCATATCGATATTTTTCTTCTACAAGCTCCTCCTTTAACAGCACGAACATTGCCATGCAAAGTAAAACAGATATCACCGAAAACTCTACAAATTACACTTATTGAAGGTCGAAATCGGCAAGTTCGTAAAATGCTAGATGCGTTAAATTATACTGTTCTTAAATTGCACCGTATACAATTTATGGGAATGAGTTTGGAACCTTTAGAGGGACCCGGTGACTGGATGCGATTGAGTCCCAATGAAATGAAACTTATAGAAAATGCTTTGAGGACAACAGAAAATAAAAATATTGAATGATGTAATTATTTTGAGCTGAAAAATCTCAGAAGGTACAAAATCGATAATTAATTATTTGTTGTAATTTTTAAAGAGTTTTTGCACACTTCTCGAAATTTATTTGGATTCCATTTTAGTTGTATCTTTGACATATCGAATTACAAACGAGAAAATCAAAGCAGCAGTCTACAATTTAAAGTCATCACGACTTTCATGATACAGCATTGCAAATAGTTCCAATGTTTATTTCGCGTTCTTTAGTAATGACACTATAATTGACTTCGAAAAAATACGTGTAAACAAAGTAAATTTCACGAGGCGAAACCTCATGTCAAAGGATACATGACAGCAATAAGGAAAATTGTCAAAATTGAAAAGAGTTCTCATTCTTAAAATCTCATGTGTCTAATAATAAAAAATATTTTTAGTGGATTCTCGTGTGCCACAACCAGGAGCAGTCTTGATGCGGGTGGAACTCTCCTCCTGGCACGTGGCATAAAAATATACGAAACAAACATACAAAGATAAACAAACAATTCTACCCTATTTTATATCTCTTGTTGCGTCGATCTTATTTACCAAGAGAAGATTTGTCACTATAAAATTTGTAGTTCTTGAGTTCCTTCTCGGTCATCAGACAGGCATCAAGAGCTTTGCGAATATTGTCCACTTTCAAATCTGTCCCAATGAAAACAAGCTCTTGACGTCGATCTCCATGCGGTTCTTCGAATTTGCTTGTGACGACTTGATAGTCGCTGGAACCTTCTTCTAGTCCCCATTGATCTTTGGGAAGAATTGTATACCATGGCATAACAGGTTGCAGGGTGCCGATCCTACCACTTTGTGCGAAACCAATGATGAATGAATCGTGATCAGCAAGCCAACAAAATCCCTTCGCACGTAAAATATTTCCATATTCCGTGATCATTTTTTTATATTTGGGATCCTGGTCAACTTTCTGACGTTGTTCTTGTGGTAAATTTAACCACTTCTGATCATTGTACAAAAAACCATTGACCCAGCGAGCAATTCTTTCAGGCCAGAATGGGACACGGGCCTGGTATACAAAGGAGTTGACTCCATACTCATCTGCTTCACTGTGTGGATCGTCGGAGGCCTTCACTCTTCTGATTTCTTGAATCCAACCAGGAGACATGCTAGCCTCATGCATATCAAAAATTCCAGTGTTTAGAATTTCCTTCAACTCAATCTTGGAGTACTGAGAGGTGATTATTTTAGCCTTGTGGTTTAATGATCTGATTGCTTCTTTAGTTTTAGTCAATTGTTCCTCAGAATCTACAAGATCTGTCTTGTTCAATAAAATCACGTTTGCGAATTCAACTTGCTCAATGAGAAGATTCGCAATGGATTTTTCCCCTTCCTTTAATCCTTCGGGGGTGGTTCTATCGAGACCATCTTCATATTTATCTTTGAACTGTTCTAAAGAAGCTACATGAGTCAAAAACATGTGAGCATCGATTACAGTTACACATGTATCCAATCTTGCCCTTGTCCAGAGCATCTGATCATCGGATTCAGCCAGCTGTTGCGTAGATGGGTCAAAGACAAACGACTGGGCAACTTGTTGAGGTTCGGCGATACCAGTAGACTCAATTAGAACATAATCAAATTTAGATTCAGAATCACGGATACGAGCAATCTCCCGAATCAAATCTCCTCGAAGAGTGCAACAAATGCATCCATTTTGTAGAGAAACAATTTCTCTTTCTGTTTGAACTACCTTTTGATCTTGTACTAATGCTGCATCGATGTTGATTTCAGCCATATCGTTGACAATAACTGCAACTTTCAGCTTGTGATCATGCGATTCCAGAATGTGTTTCAGAAGGGTAGTTTTACCACTTCCAAGAAATCCAGAAAGGATGGTTACAGGTATAGGTGGCAAATCATTTTTTGGTTTTTCAGGTGTTTTTTCTTCAGCAACGGTTTCTTGGACCTTGACCTCTTCAATCTTCATCTTTATTCTTATGTTTTATAGAAAAATAGAAATTGTGTGGAAAAGATATTTATCGAAAAGAGATAGATTCTCACTACCCACGATATAACAAGCCTCCAATTACGATTTAGGCTATTTATGTTAGGCTTTATAGGCCTATGCGAGCCTTTTGTTTATCCTTAGGCTAATAACATTTCAGTTCACAAACAAACACCATGCTTTGCTTCATAATTTTCAACGCGATTACTTGATACGTCATAACTTCATTCAGAGTTGTTCGAATTGTAGAGAGAGAGTTTAATTTTTGAAAAAGGCCTGAATCTTGGTCCATGATGTCTTCAGGTCAAGAAAGGCTTTGAAAACGAGCTTTTTATTTTGTGACTTTTTATTTTTTGAATGCTACTGTGGTTGTGAATAATAAAACAACCATTATTTGTTTCGCAAAACAATTTAAATGATACTCTTTATCAGAAGAACTCATTCATAGGAATATTGACAAGGTAATGTGTTAAAAAAATAAACAGGAACAATTTCAATCTTCTGAAATAGTAATTCAGATCAGCAAAACAAACAAAGCTTGCAATGGAAAAAATGTGGTCAACTTGTGAAAATAGATAACATTAAAGGGAAAACACAAGTACATATATGTCATTATACTTTCATCCTTTTCATTTTGTTATAGCAAAAGTCGTCTCCTTGCATTTCTCTATATTAAGAGAAACAAGTAATTGAATTCTTGAAAAATTAAAAAATTAAAAAAACAACTTGGCTATTGACGTCACAAACCGGCAAATACCATAAGTATCTTTGTTGTCATTCAGAAAGACTCACAAAAAAAAGATTACAAAAACTTTTAAAATGATGAGGACGACACCAGCAGCTCTAGCATTTGCATATCGAACAGCATCATTATCTTCCTTGCAATTTACTCAACAGTATCCTCTAAATGATCCGACGATACTTCCTGTAAATCGGGAGACATCTCAAGATGCAAATATATTTTCTGTTTTAAATCCAGCTTCCCAAAATGAAGATGATCCAGCGTCCGTTATTGCTACAGTGTCGTGTATGGACAAGGATGATGCAAATGAGGTAAATTCTTCATAGTTCATGAATGAAGTTGTGATGCACAATGATATTAACTGATGCATTTTTTATGTTCCAGATTATTCAATTTTCTTCTGAAGTTCTTCCATCTTGGAGAGACGGAACTAGTTCTACACGTAGGTCTCAAATTCTTAAGGATTGGAGTCACTTGATTCAGGAGCATAAGGAGGATATAGGTGAGACTGACTTGCACATGTCGTATGATACAGAAGAATGCGTAATCTTATCTTCTTTCATTCGTATGTACGCGTACAAATATTTTTGAAGCCACCATTATGACAATGGAAACAGGAAAGCCTCTAGTTGAAGCGATTGGAGAAATAAACTATGCGACTTCATTTTTAGATTTTTATGCAGGGGAATGTCTTAGATCTACTGCTTTGGGAGGGGGTGCAATATTTCCAACGACCTTTGCTCAACCGGATGGTTCCACTCCAAGAGGAAGAATTATGACTACACAGGAAGCTATTGGGGTTACAGCCATGATAACTCCGTGGAATTTTCCTATTGCAATGATAACTCGAAAAGTAAGTAAAAAAATATTTACAAGTGTGACTTGAAACTTTCATCTTTGAAAAGGAAGAAAAACTGACTTAACTGAAAAATAGGTCGGGCCCGCACTTGCTGCAGGTTGCACTGCTGTGGTCAAACCAAGTGAATTGACCCCATTATCAGCGCTGGCAACAAAAGAATTGGCCATTCGGGCAGGAGTGCCAGAAGGAGTTTTTGAATTAGTGTAAGTACTTTTAATACAATGGAACCTTGTGGAACGGTTTCCTTTGTTTTATAATATTGAACTTTCTTGTAACACAATTAAAAAATTCTACATCAATAATGCTTTGATAGGACGGCGGACGCGGTAACAACACCCGAAGTTGGAAAAGAATTCTGCGAGAATCCGATTGTCAAAAAAATAAGCTTTACTGGTTCCACTGCGGTTGGCAGAATATTGATGAAGCAAAGTAGCGACACTATTAAACGTGTTGCATTAGGTAAGCATTGACTCATATCATTCATCTCATAATGAGGTAAAAATAGGTTACTTATCAAAACTGCTCTAGAACTTGGAGGAAATGCTCCTTTTATTGTTTTTGAAGATGCAGATATTGATCAAGCGGTAGATGCAGCGATGGCATCAAAATTTCGCAATGCTGGACAAACTTGTGTATGTGCTGATCGTTTTTTACTACATGAATCTATAGAAGAAAATTTTCTCTCAAAGTTTGTTGATAAAGTCAAACAATTAAATGTTGGTTCCGGCATGAATAAAGAAGTTACGATGGGTCCATTGATATCCACAAAGGGTGCTAATATTGTACATTCCAAGGTAAAAGAAGCAGTGGACGAAGGTGGTGAATGTCTCATTGGTGGATCTCTTATGCCAGGTTTAGGTGCAAATTTCTATGAACCTACTTTGATAAGGAATGTAAATAGAGCGTCCAAATTGTGGAAGGCAGAAAATTTTGGTCCAGTTGCTGCTATCTCTACATTTCACACAGAAGAAGAAGTCGTAGAAACTGCAAATGATACCACTTCAGGTTTAGCTGCATACTTTTGCAGTCAAAATTTAGAAAGGGTTTTTCGTGTTTCAAGAAGGTAAGTCAAATTGGATAATTTACATTTTAGAACGTATCCCATAACTTTTAATTAATATTTTTTCGTGAATATTTTCCAATGATCCAAAAGGCTAGAGAATGGGATTGTTGGAGTGAATGATGGAATAATAAGCACTGCATCAGCACCTTTTGGAGGAGTTAAGGAAAGTGGTTTGGGTCGTGAGGGTAGCGTTGCTGGGATGGAAGAATTTCTGGAAACCAAGTACATCTTCATGAATGTCGACTAATTGATGACGGCATTTTAAAAAGTAGAGCATAATTATCTTCTCATCGTTAGCATCGTTCCTTCCTCGACTTTGCTTCTTTAGTTTCCACTTTGACATCAATGGCAGGGGTGTATGTTATATCTGGACCGTCAATAAATTCCATAATCATGAAAAAGAATTAGATAAGAAGGATTGTAATAAATATGTTTAATGCTTCGAGTATATTTTAAAATAATTGACGTTATAATTTGTCTTCATGATAACAAAAAAAACGGTTCTGATCTCAATCGACTTCTGAACCAAACTTTAAGCAATCAATCTTCAGATTTAAGCGCTTTCCTCAGCCTCTTTTGCAGCTTCTTCCCTTTCCTTAGCATCTGCCTCCAATCCCTTCACACTGAGCTCAATACCAGCAACAATAACATTCAAGCTTAACTTCTTTCCGCTTACTACAACAGCAGCTACCGATTTAGGATCTCCCAGGTCTCCAGTCTCAATATCCATCTCTTCTATTTCTTCAATTGCATACCCTGCGAAAGCATCATCACTTTCAAGAGCATAAACAGTGATTGGAAGACCACCGGGAGGGTCCTTTTTTGGAGCTCGGTCAAGATAAGCAAGAAGATCTGGTACGATAGATGCTGAATTACAGATCACACGTACTCCGGTGTGTGTTCCAGGAGCATGACCTTCAGGGCAGTATAAGTTTGCCGATTGAGATAGTGCGTTTTTGATAGTTTGGATTTGAGCATCATATGTTGAATACTCAAGCTCTTCTGATCCTGCTTCAGGTATTTTAGATGCAGCTGCTGCTTTTACCTGTATTTCAATTAAAGTTGAAGATCAGTGTCAGAAAAGTTAAATTTACTTACACAAATCCAAGAAAGCACAAAAGCAACGAGTGATAAAAGTAGTACCTTTAAAGGATTTGTCTTGGGTTGATCCAAACCTGCAATTTTCAAATCCAAAGGTTTGGTGATACGGAATGCAGATTCTTTCAACGGAGTGACACCATCTCTATTCAATGCCCAATTAAATGCGTACACTTTCCCTGGATATTCGTTGGGAAATGCCGCACTTGCTCCAACCCGCTTGACACTGTCAGGCAAGCTAGAAAATAATCGTGTGGTGGATGCTTCCACAAAATGATTACCACTAAAAAGTGACTTATTGGTAAATTGCCTCTTTACGAACAAAGTAATCGGGCGACTCATGATTATCAATGTGGAAGTTATCCAACAAATAGAGGCGTATTTTTTTGAGGCCAGTGACATGGATGCTGTACCTTTCAATCCGCAATCGACGAGTAATAATTGCCAGTTTTAATTAAGGAAAAATACCTAAATAAACAAATAAATAGGCAATTAGACTTAAATTGAAAACACTTTCATAGAATCATGGTATTTATTTTTATTCTAGAGATTTTGGGACATAGAACGATTTTAGAAAAAATATTAATCAACTCTTTATTTTACTCATTGTGCGATAATTTTAATTGTATTACAAATTTCTTCTGTTTTTAATTGTCATATCATTATCCATCCAACATAAAATATTCAAATCAATTCTGCAAACTGCTGCTGGATACCAATGAAAAAAGTAAATAAAACAAAAATATTATAACAAGTAATGCCATACGAATTGTTACACTAAAGTCGCTTTTGTAACAAATAAGAGGCTTAACATGCTTTTCTTAAACTCGATTCTAAGGAACATCCATTTCTGAATCTTATGTTGAGCCTAGGACTGGGTATATATTGAAATACAAAAATTATTTCAGATCAAGGAATCAACTGACCAATGAGATCTGGGATTGCGTTTACACCTAATGTGACGATTTGAATGGGAACGAAGCAAAGCAAAATAAGCAAAGCAAAAAGACTTGTGAAGGGACCAAATGATGCTGTCGTTTTGAAAACCGTTGGATTTGCTGATGGTACAAAACTCTTTGAAGGGCTAGTAGAAGGTGCAATGGAGACTGATGGTTTGTGGCTCACAGTTGGTCCAAGTGATGGTGGATGCGTAGTAGTAGGTCCTGATGAAGGAGACGCAGAAGGTTTTGGTGTTGGAGCTGCTGTTGGAGATGCAGATGGCTCTAATGATTTTGTTGGATTAGGTGTTGGATTAGGAGTTGGTGCAGGAGTTTCGTTCTGGGCAACAGTATTTCCAAACATTAGGAACTGTATGAGCGCGAATAAGAGATATGTTTCATTCTTGAGAAGCTTCATTTTTTTGATGTAAAGCTACTTGGTGTATAAAAAGATATGATCTTAGTGGTCGGAGGGTTTGTTTCTTGTTCGCAAAGGCCTCTCAATTCAAGAAGTTACTGAATGCAAAGATGACGGATTTGACAAATGCTTGCAAATAAGGACAAAGATGGAATTATTTATGAATTTCATGGACATAAATTCAGAAATATTTCTGTTGTAAATTTAAATCAGGGATCTTTCCATATCTTCGAATGAGGTAATCCGTTCAAAAAATATATTTAAGCTGATAAGATTGATATTGGATGCAATGAGAACTTTAAATATCTGTATTTTATGTAAATAAAAATCTATCACATATTGTTGAAATTTCAACTTACATTATTTGAATTTTAATTAAATTTGTCACTCAAACTACGAAAAAGATTGATTCCCATAAGTTACAAAGTAAAAAAAATGAACTTATTTTTTTAGCTTTAAATTAAATTTGCATAAATTCCCTTGAACATAAAGTGCTTTATCTAAGTTCAGAAAATTAAATCTTTATTGGTGATCCCAAAAGGTCTCAACTGAGAAATACAAATGCATTGAGAATGTCCAGATTGCATTATGAAAATCACTCTCCAAATCAACTATAATACATACAAGCATAAACATTATTACGGGTGGTATTAAGGCGCCAGTCTTACTGATACTTTTAACTCTCTATAGAATAAGAGATTCCAAATAGATTAAGTTTCGGAAAGATCCAGCTGAAATGTCACTGTAGTAAAGTATTACCATTACAAGATTGGAAAGGAAGAAAAAACAAATGAAAAAATCCAATCAAATTAATGTTTCATGACAGAAGCAGAAATATCCTTAAATATGTAGCAAAATGTGTAATTCATGTCCCAATATCAAAACCTGCATATTGCGACCACATCTTGAAGTTAAAATGCTCATAAAATAAAAAGTATGCGCTCTGCCAAAAGTTGGTGGTAAATTTGTGACAGCAGTATGTAGGTTATCTACAAAGTATCTTTCTACGCAGGTTGAATTACGACGATGGTCTATGTGAACAACTGGGGCGTTACTCTCGATTTTAGAGGCAAAATGAGCGGGCAAACCACCCAGCGATATAATAGAATTTATTCAAGGGTGAGAACGCCTACATTCCTTCTAACTGCTGGAACTTGAAATGACGGCAAAAATGAAAGAAAGAAGCGAAAGAAGCGAAAGAAGCGAACGATACGTTGATTGCACGAATGAGAATAGAGATATTATTTTAAACAACGAAGAAAGTCGTAAAGATGAAGACAAACTTGTAAAGAAACGACCATCCCCTACAGTCTCGGATTCAAAAAACCATAAAAAACAAAAGAAGCGAAAAAAGCGGAAAAAGCGGAAACAACAAAAAAAGGAGGTCATAGTGATAGATGACTCAGATGATGGTAGCTCCGATGCCTCACACATAGATTTGAGCAACGATCATGACACCCATGGAAATTTGAGCAACTCAAATTCAACCCGAGGTCCAATAAAAGGAATACATCAACAAATGAGCAGACCAAACAACGTTTTGGCTGTAAAGGAAAGAGAAATTGTTAACCGAGATAACAAGAAATCAAGTGATACTGAAACTGATAGCGATAACGACGTAGAACGGAACAATCAAAACGAAAATTCAGTCCCAAATCTCCTTGATAAAGTTAAGTTACCAAATGCGGTTACAAAAAAAGAAGGCAAATGTCAAACGAAGAAAGGAGAAGAGCACAAAGTGACTTCAATAGACAAGAACAAACGACTTAAACTAACGTCCCCAAATGAAAGACAATTAGAAGAAAAAAGTCAACTCAAACTGCCATCTCCAAATAATACACAACTAGAAGAGAAAAATCAACTCAATCTACCCTCTCCAAATGCTAGACAATTAGAAGAGAAAAAGCAACTCCGATTACCAACTTCAAATGCAAGACAATCAGAAGGGAAAGAACAAGTCAAATTACTGTATCCAAATACTGCACAACTAGAAAGGAAAAATCAACTCAATCTACCATCTCCAAATGCAGGACAATCAGAAGAGAAAAAACAACTTAAACTACCACATTTAAGAACTAGACAACCAGGTTCATCACCAAATATTTGTCCAAAAGTCAAGGCAAAAACATCTCTAATGAAGAAAGAGGAGAAAGATACGTTTCTCAATCATTTGAGTCCTATTGAAGCCGATTTTCTAAAAAATCATGTGTCATCAGCTAGAGAATTCCTCGACAAAGATCCAAATATCTGGTCTGAAACTCTATTTCAAGCATGTAATAGACCATCGCCAAATTCTTGTTTCCCGGCTACTCCGTTTTTTTCTTCTTGTAATGAAAATAAAGATAAAGATGACAAATTTTCGATGGATTTCTGCAAGGGTATGGTTCAAGTCTGGAGCATGCGTGCTAAACATGAGGTTGAAAGTAAAAGTACTTCAAAGGTGTTGAAAACTGACAAAAAGAATGGTGAAGGTCAAGTAGAACATAGCAGTCAATCTCATACATATATTAATTTTGACCCTTTTTATGGCCTGATGGACTCAGCTATGATCCCTAGACTGAAAGACAAAGGCATTTTTTATATGCAACAATTTTTGGGTTCTGAAAAAAGTTTGTTAGGGGAAATTTACAACACTTGGTTGATGCGACGAACTGGGAAGAAAATAGAAAAGAAATCAATTCTCTTTCTTAAAGTTGAGCACTGGAAATATAGCGTAAGGGCAGCTTATGAGAAAAAGTCTTTAAGAGATGAAAAAGATAATACTTGTAAAGCAAAGACTTTGATAGAAACGGAAACAGAAAAGCCTTCCTCATCACAAATTGAAACAAACATGCAAACTGGCTCAGATTCACAGACCTTATCTTCAAATGAAAAAATATTTCAATTCCACCAAGACCCTATTCCATCACCTAAACATACATTGAACAATATGCCTTCAAAGGACAAACCGAACTCATTGAAACAACTCGCTACAGATACATTTGAGGAAAATTTAGAGCCCAAGAGCTCTTTATCGACTAAGGATCATTTGAGAGAACAAATCAGACAAGGAACACCAAATTTTCAAGTGCATTCGGTGAAGGAACTGGAAACAAACTTGGAGAACAAAAAAGATAGTGAAAGAGATTCACATTTAGTGCAAAAGCTTGATAAAAAAGGTAAATTTGGGAAAGAATCAGAAATTCGATTGCCAATATCATCAAATGAATTAATTAAAGAGCTAGATCATCCGGAGATGAGTTTGACAACAGAAAAGTTAAACGAAAGCCAAAGAACAACTAGTAATCTTTGTA
>Ga0209092_10001428_pt1 | contig 23323 bp, 19 predicted proteins | sample FraStrMetagenome_FD_187446 | JGI IMG/M metagenome (GOLD analysis project Ga0209092, IMG submission 187446) | Marine eukaryotic phytoplankton communities from Arctic Ocean - Fram Strait ARC3M Metagenome (SPAdes) (version 2) | ecosystem: Environmental > Aquatic > Marine > Oceanic | place: Fram... | reverse complement strand
TTTAGGCTATGTTCCAGGCCATTCAATTTTGCTCTGAACGGGATTGAAATTAAATGGCCGACGGAATCTTACTTTTTAGATATTGAAAAAAGTCTTGAATTATTTTACTAAGTAACTTTATATCTTTAAAAGTAATGACTATATTTATAATTATTAGATTATTTATTGATATTGATCAATAGGCTTCCATAATTCTGTATTATTCAATCCATCACACAATCAAATTGAAATGGGAAAGACTACCAGCTAATGTGAACATAAAAATATTTTCTTATTCCATTCTGCAACAGCTTTTATGAATGTAAATCAAGGTGATATGGAAGATCAACATGTTGCATTGAGGATACATTTCTTTTTCTTGTTCCTTGATATAATTGGTAGTTCTATTTGTGAGTACAGTAAATTTTGTGAATGAAAAGGGCCACACTTTATTTTCAGATGTGTGCACCATTTCCAATGAAGCTTTCGCTATTTTTTACGTAAGAATTGGAAAGTATAGCTTCAACAAAGAACAGATCCAGGATTATCTCATGAAAATAGGAAAATTCTAGAGGAGACAGATAATGCCCTGTCAGGATATGCAAGCAACAAGACCAACAAGAAATTTCAAGGGTGGAATCTTAATGCTATCAAGGAATACAATCAGCATTTTGAAAATGTTCCGTTAACAAGAGCTACTGCAACAAGGAAAGAATTTGAAAAAGAATATCTGCAAAGCAAATCGTGTTGTTATGGTGATGTTCCAGAAACTATTAGTTTGTTGCAATGTCTTCACACAATGCAATGAGTTGAGTGTTGTTGTTGTTTCTGATTCAAGTAGTAGCTCAACGGATCATTTTTCTGATGTTTCAATGGCACAGGGTTTACAGGATACCACGGATACACTTACTAATACAGCTGCTGCTAAAAGGCTAATCAAGCTTAATTTCTATTAATTCCATATTATTGACACTCTGTAACAGTCCTCCTTTCTGCATCATTAATTTAGCTTGCAGTAAATTTGAAATGACTTTCTGGAAGTAATTTGAAATTGTAAAATATAATTTGGTTTAGTGGTTCATGCTGAAAAATATAATTTTGTTATAAAACCGATTTTGAATTCAAAATATTCTGTATAGAGAGGTAGTATTTAAAGTAATTGTAATATCTTGCGCGCCGCTTTTTAAAAACTAATTTAGCTCGGATAGAATATGGGTGATTATCATTTCAAGATGATGATGAACAATCAAGGCAGTGTACATTGGAACTCTGACAATAGTGGAGGCAAACTTCTTTGTATCCGAGGTAAACCTCACTATGGTGATAATTTCAGCTCATTGTCCTTTAACCATGATGAAGAGTCACTCTACATTCCAGTCAAAACTGAACACATTTGATATGATGAAGAATTATGTAGAACAGTTGATAGTACATGTAAGGCTTGTATAAAAATTGGGATATGGAGCTCTTCATGGACATGCACAAAAAGGGACATGATCATAATCAAAGTGTTGATATTATACATCTTTTGAATATCCATGGGATCAAATCTCAACAATCCTACTTTGATTTGAAGAAATTCAAAGTCACAAATGGTTTCAAAAGTTACATTCTCTCCTTATTATGCAAAGAACTATGTAACAAATGAATCAGTAATGGATACATGTTAGTAAAGAATGGCACATGTCAACGAAAAATTGATGGCATTTTCTCCGCTGTCAGCAGTTTCTTTGCAGCAATAGGCATTTCACTTATCGTCATATAAAGAAAAAGAAATCTGATCCATACAGGCTATCAACCTACAATCATGATAGGAGTAACAGTCTTGGACCTAATGGGAAAAGTATGTCAAGAAGAAGTAAGGATAGCATTTGTGTACGCAGCCCTAAACGAATTGGATGTTACAGCTGGGGACATTCAGCATGCCTATTTAACAGCTCCATGGTTGGAAAAGTATTGGGCGATATGTGGCCCAGAGTTCGGACCAGAATTGCAAGGTTGTAAGGTGTTGATTGTGAGAGCACTATATGGAACAAAATGTGCAGGCAGAGACTTCCGCAATCATCTCAGAGGATGTATGGAGATGTTCAACTATCAACCTTGCCTTGCTGACCCAGATTTATGGATGAGAGATAATATAAGAAGCAATGGAAATGAATACTATGAATATGTCCTCCTGTATGTCGACGACTGCCTAGTGATAGGGGAGGATGCCAAGAGTCTGATAGTTAGATCGATAAATACTTTTCAATGAAACCATCTTCAATTGGTTCACCAACTATTGTTCTAAATAATGGAATAAAATCATTCTATTTTAGTATGAATCAATATATTAAAGAAACTATCAGAAACTTCGAAACATATTTGAAAGAGAGGAATCTAGCGCTACTCAAAACAACTCCTATTCCAATCACGAAGAACTACAGTCCAGAGGTTGATATGAGCCAAGAACTGGATGAGTCAAATGCAGCGTATTATCAGTCCCTAATCGGGATACTACGATGGATCGTGGAAATGGGAAGGGTCGACATAATAACAGAAGTATCGATGCTTTCTTCATTTGTGACAATGCCGAGAGAGGGACACTTTAATCAGGTAATCCATATTTTTGCCTACTTAAAATCTCATAGCAATACAAAGTTGGTGTTAGATCCTAGTTATCCAGAAATAAAAGACGAAATGTCCGAAAAGGATAAGGATAGGTCATCTTACTATGGAGATGAAATTGACTTACCTCCCTCAAATGCACCAAAGGCAAAACCTAAAGAATTTGTGATAAGGGCATGCGTAGATGCATCACATGCTTGTTGTAAACTGACCAGATGGTCAAGAACTGGATTTGTTGTTTACCTGAATAAGGCCCAAGTGTACTCATTCACTAAAAAGCAAGGATCAAGTGAGATAAATACATTTAGAAGTGAGTTTGTTGCAATGCGACAATGTTGCAATTATATCAGAGGGTTAAGATACAAGTTGAGGATGATGGGAGTACCAGTAAACAATCCAACGTTGATATATGGGGATAACCACAGCGTATTGTGGAGGAATACATTAGTCCCAGACTCAACCTTGAAAAAGAAATCGGCAACAGTTGCCTATAGTTACTGCAGGGACGAAGGAGTATCGCGAAATGAATGGATCGCCAAATTCGTGCCCAGCATTGAAAGTCCCCAAGAGAAGGTCAGGATGATGTTGTACGATATCTATGATTACGACCAAAGGAAACTTTAATCAAAGCAGTTGGAATGATTTCGATCAAAATACAATTCAAGTAACAGAGACAGAAGAAAAAATTAGAACTAAAATTAGAAATGAAGGCAAAATCAACACACGAGAAAATATTGAAATGTTGATAATGCATATTCTAAGGCTTCCTCCAAAAATGCCAACGCAACGCGCAACTTGGTGCCACAACAATGTCAAGAGAAAAGGATAAACAATTCAACCGTCCTATATAATCAAAATTAGCAGTGATATTCAGTGAGCAATGGGTTCACAAGGGAATACGAATTTATGTTTTGAAGAATTGTGTGACAAATGAAAGGTTAGTTTATGTCATTATTTACCAAAGTCCCGCCACATTTTGTTGAATTAAATCGGGAGAAATGTCTTCCGTAATTTTTCAAATGTTGTTGATAAGAAAATATACTTCAAGTCCTATATATTTATGAAGAGAAGGATCAATCCATTCTCATCGAGGGGAGTATCTGAATCTAGCGGAAAAACGTTAACATATCAGTTAAATATAACGGACTGATATATAATAATTTTTAATGTTATACGACTTATGCTCTATGAATGAATGAATGATCCATGAATGGATATTCCACAGCATCTTCGATTTGATCAAAGAGTTCTTCAATTGGTTTGCTTGCATCATATGGTTCGCGCATGCGAATATTATTATCATCTACATCAGTAGGTGTGATGACTCCATAATTTGTGTACAGATGTTGGATCATTTGAACGAAAGTAGCATTCTGATATCCGACATGCCTATTACGGAGCCCTTTGAAATAAACTTCTTCGAAAGCTGCAAGAAGCGTTTGTTTAAACGCCTGTTCAGTTGCGTTATATTCTCGCTATACCCGTAGAAATGTGACGTAAGAGAATTAAATGATGAGGACAGCGAGACTCAAGTGGATGCAAAGTGCCCTAACACGTACCCTGTTGTGTGCCCTATTAATTATTCTGTATGCTTAAATAAAAAACAAATCCAGTCCTAAGTAAAGGGCTAGTGTGTGCGTAGAACCGCTACTAGTATGTTCTATGTATTTACACTTAAAATAAGAAATATTTGCAATTGCAATCGCTATACCCGTAGAGTTTCCTTATGTTGCCGGACTATTTCGCTTATTCGTGGACCAGTTTGATTAGCAGGTATGTTGGGAAGCGCGCCTGGGTTTTGTGGAGGTTGAAACTGTACTCCAGTGATCGTCTGATAGGTGTTTGGTGAAACGATGAGGCCTAGTAATCCATGACTTCCACCGCCTAATGTTGAGGTGACCGATGCTGCGTTGGCTTTCATTTTCATAAGAACTGCCGCAATGACATTGTATGTTGGTATTCCCATATGTTTTGGAATCACAGGATGGGGAAAACCTTCTTTCACGGTTTCGATGTTGGTGCTCATGTTAGATGAAGGCACGTTTAGTGTTCAATTTGAACAACATTAGTTAGAACTGTTGATACGACAAATAAAGAGTTGCATTACTGTCAATAATATCGTTCTAACTAATTTATGAGTTGTATTAACTAAAATGATCAGCCTACCATTTCTTGTTCTGTAAAGCATTTTATACATGCGTGACGTGGATGTATGTAGGAAATGCACATACATATGGAGTAGTATGATCAACAGAATTACTTCGTTGTAATAAAGTAGTACATATCTGTCTATATTTCGGACGTCTATTTCGTACCAATAATGCGATAGAAAAAATGGATGGAGTTTACATCATACCAACCTTTACTGGGAGTAACGAATCTGGACACTGGCTAGTAAACGTTATTTGGTGGGAGGCGAATCAAGGAAGAGGATTCACGCTGGACTCATTAGGAAGAGGAGGAGTAGAAAAATCATTGATACTAAATAAATTAAAGGAATTCTTTGGACCTAACCTATTCACAGATTGGGATGAAATACAATGTGTAAGACAAACTGAAAATGAATGCGGACCAAGAATGCTGCAAGCAATCAAAACACTAAGCACGGAGGTGGATTCTTTGATGGACTTCGAATCATTAGTGTTAGACGCGGCGAATTTATTTGATCTAGGAAGGAGAGAATCTCGGAATGTAGCAGTTAGAAACAAAGTGGGAGAATATCTAAGGAAACAACAGTCAGATACGTAATGTAAAACAGCAAACACAAATAAAGAACTAGCAGGAATTGCATAAGTAAAATGTTATAACAGTTACATGTTAATCAACTTACTCATGAAATAAATCTAACAAACTCGGTCCCGCTCATACGAATACCACAACCCCATCTCTTGTTCGCTTTCCTCTGCAGAGCAAAGAGCCCTGGAATGCCGGGCAACTTCAATTAGGGTAGGGGTACAAATTCCCGAAACACCTTATGGTAATAAAGTAGGGTTGATGTCCCCAAAATACCTAACATTGAAGTTGGTGAACCTACGGGCCCTAGGTATTAGTCTACTGCCGTTCATGGAAACACCGAAAACATTACAGCCACAAACAAACAAACAAACAAACAAACAAACATATCTGTCTATATTTAGCTTGGTAAAAGGCCTTTCCGGAAGTTTATAATTATTTATTAAGTGATATTGAATATATCCCATGTAGCTATGACTACATTTACTTAAGCGCAAAATTTTCCGTCTTCAAGTATCTAATTAGGTGTTTCTTATATATATCTGGATTTGCTCTATCTCCTATTTATCTGACAAATGCAATATTAGTGCTAGACAAAGTCGTACAACGGGAATCAGAAATGACTATTTTTAATTATTAGAACTGTTCTTGGTTCATGTCACAATTTTGAAAACAAAGGAACAAAACTTGATGAGCTTATTATAAGATTTTTATGGTACTTTCATATCGGGCAAAAATTCTTATAATGCATTTTCTACTATGTGGAATAAACTGGCATTCAAAAATGGTGTACACATTGTACTTCTCTTTTACTAAAATAAACTTGGAAGGTTCATGTTGTGAGCTCCTTTCACTGAATTACCAGATTGATCCATTGGGATCATTAGATGATTTTGAAGCATGTCCTCATTGTTCTTAGAAAGATATTGAGAATAGAATAGATTTGTGAGCCGATACCTATGTTATGAATCACAATGCTAAAAGGAAAACTTAAACTGAGTTCACTTACCCTCAGCTGTAGACCAAGTAGAATACTTTTCCTCAGTTGATCATTGTACGCAGAAACTTGTGATGATTGACTTGAAATAATTGTTTCGTAATTATTCTTGACGTCTTGTAAAGTTGTGATTGACGAGCTAGGTGATACTCTAGGTAAAACGATCGGTAATTGAATCGATTTGTTAATGGGTCTCTCTGTCTTAGAATAACCATTCCCCTCGAACACACTCAGTTTTTGACGAAGACCTTTATTTTCCAGCTGCAAGAGTGTCATTTCGTGCCGCAGCTTATAAAGTTCATCTTGTAACTTAGTCATCAGTAGCCTCTTTCTGTTCCTACTATGTGCAGCCGATCTTCGATTTGCTTCCAGTTTTTCTTCCTTGGTTCTTTGCTTTTTTCTCTGCGGACAACTTGAAGAGTTGCTCTTACTTTGATCATCTCCTGCAGTAACATTGGAGTTTGATTTCATAGCTTCTTCCATCTTCACGGTATGTTTGTTTTTGTTTATGAGTCTATTTTTTCTTAAATATGTTCTTTTGCTAAAACTTTTGTGGCAGGATTGTCAAAAAATATAGTATGTAGCAGCAGTACTATTCATATATTGAAGCCTCGTAAGCGTGTCCTTCAATGAAAAATATTAATAAAATAAATCTAGTTGAACAAAAAACCGTATTGATTTGAGACCAAAATTTCTCATAGAAAGAAGAAGCGAAAAATTCAAAACAAAACGGTATTGGTTCAGCTAAGAAAAAAATAAGTTCAATGATATGAGGCTTATAAATGACCATGTTTCCTCTTAAACTTCCGTGAATGAAAATGAATCAATTCAAGTCGGACAATAATACAATGTCAAGTTTAAGGCCTGTCTCAATCGATGACGTAAGCTTCCACGCTTTATTTGCCCATTTTGCGTAGTCAGATGTCCTTGACTTCTCACTTTGAGAACCTAAAGAAGTAAAATATCACAGATATTTTTATTCATAATTGAAAATGTGACGAGGTCGTGTTACATTTGTCCGCAACATTTTGACATGAGGCTCTTTGTCGGTAGAGTTCGCGAAAAAACTTCTCCAAGCAGTTTTATGTTCCACTTTGAAGGCATTGAATGTTTCCATAAGATTTAGGATATTTGATTTCTTGCTTTAAGCAAGGACTTTCTTCACATAGAAATCAACCATAAACCAATTACGAAGTTCTATTGGGAGATTTCACATACATTGAAGATAATAATACGGGTTGTACATGAGTCAATGTTATTTTAAAAAATCTTTGCTTTTTTTTATGAATTATACAAGTCATAAAGGAATCCACCTTCTTCGGAAAAACTTCTTCTACAATATGCACTGCAGTCCCGAGTTATAATGATGAGCTTTTTGCTAGTTTGCAGATCTCTCGTGAAATAAAAAATTTGACGTGTGTTCTTCTATTTGCTGTTAGGTGGGAGATATTGTTGATGATCTAGAGATGAAAAAACTCTTTCCGAACTTGTCATTTATTTGAAATAATGATGTCATTTGGTTCCAATTGCATCGTTAAGAATTGTAACTTGTATGCATGAGTTTCTCTCCTACCTCTTAGTTCATCATCTGATGATGCTTAGGATTACAGCACTTTATGCAAAAACAAATTTGTTGAAATTCTCTATACACAGCACACACTTAAAAAATAATAATTTTTTTACCCATTTAATCATTTTGCTTGAAGCAGCAAAACGGCACATCGTATAAAGTTTACAATTTTCTGACTCCATATCAAATGAATCATTTGGTAAACTTAAGCCTAGATAAATTTACAAATGCAGCTATTATGATTTCATATCGAAAGACCAAAGACTATCAGGTTGCAAAAACTTTTTATTGCAGGAAAGGACCTGTGATATTTATAATACTTACGTGAAACGAATCCTTATTCAAGATTTTCGCAATCATTGAGCTTTACATCTATGCGTAAGACGAAAAGAAAAGCGCCTTGAGTTTGCTTTTCTTCATTTTTCTCTTATTCGTAGATAAACATAAGAAATATAGGTTCTTCAAAGTTTGAAAACACTGTGATTTACAAAGTTAGAAGAAAAATTTGATTTACGTCTAGTCAGCATTGCGACAAGTTTCTCAGTATGATTAATAAATTCAGATCACTTAAACAAAAAATTAACTCATCGCAAAGCATTGATTATTAAGGTGAAAGGTTCTGGTTTTCCTGTATCTACTATGACATTCGCAAAAGGAAGAAACCCACCTCGTACAGATGCAATCCAAAAATTTGATGTGTTAAAAGCATGATTTGATAATTCAAAATGCTCATTTGACTCATGTATATAAATAGTGGGGACTCCATTTTGTTTTACTTCATTCACTAGCTTTTCAAAAAAATAATCGTATCTCGAAGAATCACTTGCATGTCCAAAAATGACAAGTGCATCGAAACCTTGTTCTTCATATGCCGAAATTTGACTTTCAACCCAATGTACATTATTATCCATTTGTATTTTCCATTGTGCCCGATCCAATATTTTTCCACCGACCATGTTCAATCCTATACATAGCACTGATTTTAGGCGAAAAGCAAAGTTTTCTTCATTCCCTCTTTGTCTTGTCACTTTGTAAGAAGAATCATCCCAGTGAGTCTCAATATTTAATATATATGTATTCCAATGCTCCCAAGCTTCTATTGGATTAGGGCAATCATTCAATTCATTATCTCCTGGAATCACAAAAGTTGAAATTGGCATATTTTGTACCAGCAAATCTCGAAATTCTTTGTATGAGGTATCGTTACAGCCATTCAAGACGTTGTTGAAGTCGCCCAAATGAATGGCAAAATCAACATCAGCAGGGATATGTGACATGGCTTCAATTAGTTCGGGATATTGATTTAATCTATAACGATCTGCCATGACAAAAAATGAAGTTCTTGTTTCAGATGCGGGAATAATGAAAGGTTCCTGAGAAGGATAGATTGTAGGACTTTGAAAAGATTGCCCTGACGGTCTTAGCGATGGGCCATTGGATGTGGGGGGCGATGTCCACAATTTTGTCGGATGAATAGTGGGAAATTGAGAAAATTCATTAGTTGGACTATTTGACTTTATAGTGTGAGCTGGAAAAAAAGAATGTACCATAGAGGGAAACGATGATGGTTGTCCAGAATGAATAAGAGAAGGATGTGGAGATAAATTATTTGGACTGCTAGTTATGCTTAATGAAGGCGAAACAGAGGCAGTTTCTAGAGGTGCATTGTTAGATATCTTAGTTAGGGGTCCATAAGATCGTGATAAAATTAGAAAAGTTGAACTCACCGAAAGGCAAACCTTCGACACTAGTCCGTGTTGTGGCAATCGTGGTTACGGAGCTTCTCATTATGGCAATTACGATGAGAAAAACAACCGAAAATATCAACAGAAAGAATGATAAAACTATAGCAGATTTCGTCCACATCGGTGCATAAAGAATCCAAATGCAAGTCTTCTGATTTTTCATTGGACTTTCATTGTCAAACGACTCAAAATCTACATGAACAGAGGCATCAGATGATCTTAACCATGAAAAAAGAACGCTTGTGTTTTCGGTATTAGAACCTGTAACTGCCGACCTAGTCGATGCGCTATCGTGAAATTGGAAATATGAATTTTGCCTTCTCATGCGAAAGATAGTTTTGAAAAGCGAGAAGCGATTGCTACAATTTGTGATGGTTTGGGATTTGTGTTTGCTTCCTCCTCTAAAGAATTCAGTAATCTCAGCAGTGAGCTCAATTAATAATACACAAAGATCGCTTTAGCCCCGTAAATGAATTCTATCTATATAGGGATCGTGAACATGTGTTTTCATCTGGACCTGTGTATTGGGTTTCATGAGAGGCGTAAACAAGAATGAAACATACATGTGTTATTCTAACCACTTTATATGTTTGAGATTAAAGAATGCTTTACGGGACAAAAGTTTTAAAAGTTGCATATTAATTAAGAATGTGTGACATAAATATTAAGACTAAAAAGATGCTTTTCATTATTAAAAATTATTGGTTGCACTCGTGCGGAATTTAATTTCTTGCTTGGACTGGAAGAACAAAAGGTTGGGATTACAATGCCATGGTTGCCTGAAGCTCAACTTCAAAAAGGATTTCTGAAAATTCTTACTCAAGAGAGTTTTTTATGCACCAATTCGAATACAAACGTCAAGAAATACCTGATGATAAAACTCACAGTGAAACATGTACAACGCAAGCACCCTTCGTGTCAAACCATATGATGTCATATCTTTTAGATTGACATGATGGACACTTTGCCATCACAAAAAAGGAATATGCACAGTATATCCAACCAAAAGTAATATTGAATGACCTTTGGCACTCGCTGCAGTACAAACATTGAAAAAACGATATTACTCATATCTCGTAATAAATTGTCCAATGAAAATTATGATTCTTTTAATGGAACTTGAACAACAAGATGAAATTGGTTTTCAAAATATATGTATACATGAAAACTAAAGACAATCTTTGAAATGTAAGCACAAAGAAGATTCTTATTGAATCTATATCTGAGCACTAAAGAGATTATTATGCTTGCAAAAAAATCGGGTCATTGTGACGAAAATATCTCGCAAAAAAACACGAATCAATTTTTGATATTCTACATTTTATTGCTTTTAAGCAGTTTTTGATAATATATGTCTCATGTATTGTACCCAATTCATTGTCATAATGGATGATAACACATCGAAATCTTAAAATAGATGCTACCAACCACCTAACCTTTACAACTAAATTGAACCATTACCACATCATGAATTGCAATCACTTGGCAAATATGTAGTTCGGATGAAAACCAAAAATTCAGATTCAAAAACAAAAATGGTATAATTTCATGCGTATGTAATAAAATTTTATGTATTTAATACTAAGACTTTTCATGCAAGTCTTTAATTAAAACTGACTAGACCCATGACAGAACGAGACACGACACTGAAAAAGGGAATTTAGTCTAATATTGAAGTTTGCATGAACATGTTCTTCGAAAAATATACTCTGGACTTACACATCATTCAGGTGTCAATGTCCATAATATCTTTCAGCTACGTACAGAAGGTCTTGCTAAATCTCAAATTTTAGCAGTAAAATCTTTTAAGCAGTTATTTAATGTCTCACGTTGAAACGGTATTAAAGTTGTTTAGTTTTTTACTCTGCAGTCTTCTTAATTTTATTTAGGAAAAAAAAAAAAGAAAAAAATCGAAGGTAGGTTTGGAAATTAGAGATATAGGGCCTTTAAGAGAAAGACTCATACAAAAAATACGTAATAAATGACTATTGGGCTAAAATAATTGCCGACCTCTTGGAAGAACCATTCCTTAGACAAACAGCAACGATCACGTGTGAATCTTGTTGCTGTTGAGAAAGAGATTGAACGAGCATCTTTTGAGAAATGGTAAAACATTTTATAATAACTTCGCTAGCAGCTGTATCCTTATCGAATTGTCAAGATGTAGACAGAATAGAACCTTCCATTGTTGCTCCATTATCACCTTCGCCAACATTGAATTTTATGGAAGAACGATATAATAACAAAAATACATATGGAGGAGAAGAGCTTTTAACATTTTCTTTACACAGCGAATATTCAGATGATTATCCACCTTTACATATAATAAATGCACAAATATCTGAGGAGCATCAATTCATACCAGAAAATTACGATGATGCACGTATTGATGAAAGAACAAGGGTCTTAAATCGTGAAAATGATAGAAGTGTTGAAAGAATACCTGATTCTACACGCAGAACCAAGCTACATAGATATCAAGATCGATCGTTGGTGCGACAAAGAGAGCATAAGGAGTTCAACAATGGGTCGGTTGTCACCAAGCATTTTATGGAAGCTTGGATAGGATCTCCTCCACAACGAATGTCTTTGATAGTTAGCACAACTAGTCAGTACACCGTAATTGGCTGTGGGATGCTGGGGACGATTGTAAGTGGTGCATATTTTTTTCATCTAGGAAGTATCCTTTCGCTAACGAGTAATATTCTTGCTTTGCAAAATTTTATGTACAGGATAATCCTGTTTTTAGAAATCATGAATCGTTATCGTTTGAGAAACTGATATGTGAAGAATGTTCTGATCGCACAACCTCGTCTATTTCCAAATGCCAGGAATTAGAAGAATGTGCAATTTCTGGGACATATATACAAACCACTTATAGAGCATTTGAGGTATGTAAAAGATAATCATTCTTGATACTTCAGAAAATATTAGACGTTTGTTACAAGAAAAATATATCTAAACTCTTCTTGTTCCTATTGTTATCTATTTAGGCACGAGACTTAATTCGTGTTGGTGGTCCTACATCCAACGTTGCTTTTATGCATTCTTTTGCATGCCAAGAGACAAATCGAAATTTGAACTCTCTTGGTATAGTTAGCATGTCATCACAGCCTACATCCTTCCCCAACCAAATGTATCAAGCAAAGAAAATCATGAGTGCCGATTTCTCGTTGTGTTTTAACCCACCTGGAGAATCCGTAGAATCCGGTGTCATCACTTTAGGTGGATACAATTCTGAAATTATTACAACTCCTATGGTCTATGCGAAAAATACAAAAGTTGGGAATGCTCCTTATACCTTTTATATTAAGAAGGTTTTCTTACGCCAAGGTGGGGGGTCGAGTGTCGTTCCTATTATACCAAATCAACCGATAAAAGCCGTTCAATTTGATAGAGATGAATTCAATAGTGGCCAAGGTGCTGTTTTGAACGTTGAGACCCCCTATACTTTATTTCATAACTCTATTGAAGAGTCCTTCCGAGAGACCTGGAAAGAGGTTACAGGAATGGAATATGTATATTCAACACTCTATATCAAGGACGAAGATGCATTGAGAATGCCGACCATTCTTGTGCAACTGCAGGTAAGAGCAATGGCATTCAAAAAAAATCTTTTCGCAACCTAGTCTCACCTCTTCTCGTCTCTTCTTTCTTTTCAAAGGCTCACGAACCTGATTTTGAGGAGTCAAATGAAATATCTGTTGGTATGGTAGGAGTTGGTCTTGACAGTGACTCGCCTTATGACGTACTCCTTGCTATTCCTCCGACACAATATCTAGAAAAGCTTTCAACGGGACTTTATAGAACCAGAATATCGTTGAAGAACAAAAATGGTTCTGTTCTTGGTGCAAATCTTATCAACGGAAGGCTTCTCCATTTCAGCACTTCAAGGGTCGGCTTTGCTGAAATTCAATCTTGTAGACCTCAAACCAATCTCCCAACTCAAAGCCCAAGAACACCAATGCCGACCAGAAAAACTGCCCCCCCTACAAAATCTAGAATAGAAGGAGGAACTCTGGGAACGGATAGTCCTACCTCGAGAAGCGTGGAAAGTATTGATGGAAGAATTGACGAACCATCTGATATAAATGATAATTTCGTTGGTTACGAATCAGTGAAATTTCTCCAATTTTACTTTTATGCTATCGCATTAGTGGCAATGCTCGGTTTAGGTTTGATAATATTATCGGTGTTTGAAAAGGGGAATAAAACATATCGTGTTAGTACTCTTTCTTTGTGATAGGCCCGCTAGTTAATCAATCATATAATTTATAATTACGTGCTATAATCTTAATTTTATCAATATGTCACAAAATGAACGACTTAATTCTCTATTTACTTGTAAGAGGACGGAATCCATCCCATTTTCTAGGAGCGATACCCCCACGATTTTCCATGAACTGAACCAGACACATAGAAGGTCCATCTCCTAAAACTTTTCTCAATCTAATAACTTCCTCATCTGTATCGTTTTCGTCAAGAAGCCTTTCCTCACTAAGACCTTCAACTTCATACTCAACACAACCTTCGTCAAGAACTGTGGATATCATCATATTATTAGCCTTTTTCAAAGACTTTATTGCATTTTCCCACTTGCCAGCCAAATAATAATCTCTGCCAAAATTGAAGGTTTGTATGAAATCTTCACTGACATGCCGTCGCATTGCCAAGAGATCATAATCTGTCTTCCAAGAAGAAGGTGTAAATCTATCTGAGTCTAAGTTTGCAAGTCTATCAGTTTTCGAGTACAAAAAGAAGTCCACACCAATATGTTTCGCATCATAAGTATAAATCTTTTGTGCAACACTGCTTCCCTTGACTGTAACAGTATCGAGATGACGCATTTTAGATTTGGCTTCAGAAGACAAAAGCTCAGTTGCGGCTTGACTTAGAAGAAGATGTACCCCAAATTGTTTTGTTGCACTCATCATTCTCGCAGCCATATTCACATGCGGTGAGAGATACGTCGCGTCAATTTTATGTTCACTTCCAACTGCACCCTCTACACCCCAACCAGCTAAAACATGAGAAAGAAAAGTTTTGTGAGAAAATGCCCATAAAAGACTACATATATAGGAATTCTAAGAAAGCAACTTACCATCCATTCCAAAAATCATATCTACAGTAAATGCTCCGACTCCAGCACCAAGGCGAAAGTCTTCTCTCCAATTCAATAAGTTTCTATCACGATGAATACCTGCAAAAGATTTAAGCATACCAATCACAGCGCGGTCTGTAAATGCTGAAATACCTGGCAATGATGCAAGTTCCACTGTTTCGAAAGGCAGTTTGCGATCATCGCCTGATTTACTCGCATTAATTTTTTTTGTCAGAGAAGTTTTTGTCAGAGCTTGTTTCTGGTCGAATATAACATTTGTAGCCTTATTCTTCTTTTCGTGCACTTCTTTGAAATCACCTATACGATGTACCATTAAAAATGCGCTTCCCAGATTCTTATTACATTGGCCTCTACTTCCTAGTCCCCACCTAAATACCTCATCGTGAACAACTTTTGCAACATCATTGATCAATTCAATAATAGCATGATCCAAAGCGTGTAAGAGGTAGGCGAAGTCCATTATTCCACAAAATCCAAATAAAGCATACACAAGTTTTCCCGGAACGAGAGGATTAAATACGACGGTTTTACCACTTTGTGTTCGAGCAAGATTAGAAGATATGATACCAGCTCCTGCGACTCCCCAACACTTCCTTAGTAAGTCTGTAATTTTTGTGACGGCTGTGATGAGTTGCTCTGTTTCAAAGTTACCGACTTCGTTATCTTCATCTTCATAGGTTTCTTGTTTTTTAGACTTTTGTTTCCCTCTCCATTGAGGAGGTGGCGACAAAGGGTTTTGCGCATCTATGGGGAACAAGAAATCGATAATTTAATGAAATGAAAAACCTAATACAAAATGCACTTTTTTCTCATATTTCTCGGACGAAACTTACAATGAAGTACAATTTTAATCATTCTACGAAGAGGATCGAGAACTAGCCTCCCAGCATCACTTCGAAGTAATTCTAGACCAAATATGAGTAATACCAAAGAAAGTAATTGAAGAATAATCGACGATCTATTCCTGCACAATCAAAAGAATAGAAATAATAAGAATGGTGCAAGCACGCTAAAAATTTGATTCATGAATCCTCAAACTATGGGCGTACTTACAAATTTGTCACTTGTTGCTCTGCATTCGAAAATGCAACAATACTAAATTCATTACTAGAATCAGTAATGTTGGTATGAATGATGTTACCAACTCTTATATTATAAGTCTCAGAAAGAACTTCGATTGTCGTATTTCCAGATCGTTGCGACCATTCCTCGCATAAATCAGGAAACGTATTCCATAGTGTATTCTTATCATTCTGTTCTCCACATTGAGTTATAACTCCATTCGTAGGAAGTTGAAAATTGCATCTGATTGGATGAAGACGCGCCCAAAGAATTGGATTTTTAACGCCTACATCATCAAATTTCGATAATGCAAAAATCCAATCATGTATACTGTCTTCCAAAAACTTGCATTGGTCAGTGTCATTATTGGGAACGGCTACATTAATATTTTGTAATTGTGATACAAGACTGCGAGTAGAGAGATTTCCTCCACCTTTTGTCTTCAACAATGAAATAAATGGAAAAAGTCCAACTGTTACGATTCTGAAATATGAATAGTATTGCAGAGGGAGAAAAGAACAATTAGATCTGTAAAGTAGTGGGGATGAGATTTATGAATATTTCTTTACTCACAGTAAAATCATGGCACGATGAGAGTTGATAACAACGAGCGCTGTTCCAATATTTGCTGCGTTATTCAGGCGACGATCTTCCTCTGCAGTAGGACCCATGGTTTCTTTTTGATTACTTTCTTTATCATAAGACATCTTAAAGTGCAAGAAAGGATACTGTGAGCGAAAAGTAAATAATCACCCTATTAAACTAAAGAATAGAAAACTTACAATTGCAGACATATTTTTGTACTTTTTCTTTTTGTTTGCTCTTAGATCAATCAGTCTCTCTCTTTCTTGAAGTAATGTATTTTTTATTTCTGTGTCTTCTTCATTTCCAGCATATTTGTGTATATTTTCCTTCAGAAAGTCTTCTCCAATCACATTCTTTACAAAAACTTTTTGCTTGAAATGACGAACTAGACCACAAATTCTTAATCGAAGCATACCTATGATGAATACAGCCCTTGCCACATCTATCCTTTCTGGTCCAAAAGACTTTTTCATAGAAGCTTCAAGCAATGTGAATGCTAAAGCTTCCCCGCATCTGTCACCTGGCATAAACAGACAACGCATTTCTGGAATGAAAAAAATCAAAGCCAGAGACTCTGTCACTAAATGAAAAGTATTGATGAAGCGCGCTGTTGATGGATTATACTTTTTCTCACTCTCTATAACAGCAAAATATCCCTTCGGTCGAATAAGAATTTCAAAGATTAATTCGAATGCTAAAATAAACCAAATAATAGCATTTAAAATGATGATTGGTCTATCCCATGATGGAGGTGCAAATGCAAGTCTGATTTGATCCAGAAGCATAAATAGAATGCTACAACAGACAAGCAAATTCACCCCGGTGAACTTAAACTCGAAAGAATAAGGCGGTAAACCAAGTAGCATTAACCTCATTTGATGCTTCGTGAAGATTCGAAGTTCTGATAAGGGTTTTATGATGTATGTTTCAATGAAAATTTCAATGTGACTTTTTCCAGATCCAGCATTCACATTTTTGGACCTATTAGCATTTTGCTCCGCTTTTACTTTCTTATTCATTTTCGCAGCTTGCAAAGCAGCTTCCAATCCTTGTCCAGATGTAATGGATTCTCCTACCATCCATTCTGAATCAGCCCTTTGGTCCATACCGGTATCACATCGAGTAACTGTGTAGTATCTAGCGTCTTCTTCAAAATGTACCATTTTTACTTGAGCGAGCACATATAAATAAGGGCCTCTTTGCTCTTCTACTTTCGTTCCTTCTCCTTCGGGGTATCCAAATCTATTTAAAGGTTCTAGTGAAAATTTGTTTTCCAGTTCTGCTTCTTTTTTCAACACATCTGAGTCCAGATTTTCATCAGCTAAATCAGTGCCATTCAGTGCATTTCTAAGCTTTCGATCTCTAGAAATAAGCTCCGGCAAAGCTTGTTGATTCATAACTTCTAAGCTTACCAATACGTATTCATTTGTGGTAAACCTAGATTGAAATTTGGAACCAGACATTCCTGAAGCAACTAGTTGGGCCGCAGCTGTGTCCATAGTTCCGTGTTCATCATCTCCTCTCCTCGCAAAAAATTCTAAGGTTTCATGATTGTCCATCAAACTCACAGCATCGCCTTCTTCTGAAAATCGTGAAGTTTTCGCTCGGGAATAAATACGACGAAGAAGAGACATGCCCCCTTCGTTTAATCGGTCTCCGCTGCTGTGAGTTGTACTGGCACTTCGTATGCTTTCAGCACTGCTGCTAGAGCGATTTTTTGAGCGATTTTGCGAATCGTTTGATTTTCCACTACCACCACTTGCTATTGACCTTTGACCATCACTCAATCGACGAGGGACTTTGATGTTTAAACGTCGGCTAAATCGTGGATCCTCATCCTTAAACGAAGTTCGACGAGCAGGACGCTGTACTGAAAATGACTTTCGTGTATGTCGATATTTCATAGATTGTTGTTTGTCACCCAAAGAAAATCTTTCGGAGGCTGCAATTGCAAATCTACTACCCCTAATACTACCATCTAGGTTTCCACCAGAGTCGTCTGAATCTTCAGCGCTGACATCTACATTTAGGTATATATCACTTTGTGAAAACCTATCTTGTGGAGCATCTCGGGCTTGCTCGCTCATCTTACCTAAGATTAGACTGAGTGCTCTCTGGAGTGCTTTCAATAGAATCTCCAGTACGAATTTCTTTCTTCCTCTGAATTTTTTTGTGTATCTGAAATGCACTTGAAAAGGCCTTTTTTTAACGTAGTTGCTTATATGAATATGGCGATTAAATTAATTCTGTCTAAATATTTTTTTCGACTAATATTAAGATTGCTTCTACAAAATATTATTGCAATTTATTTAAGGTTGAAAGAGAAAGATATGAGAAGCCAAGACATTAGTTGTGGTCTTCGACTTATATATGTTAAAGACATAGGAGGAATATGTTACAGAAATTAAGAATGGTTGCGAAAGTGCCTTCATTTTCCCTTCAACAACTGAAAGTCCATGCTTATAGAAAATAAATTCTGTTTTTTTTAATTAGGCAAAAATATGAATAATGAAAATAAATAAAGTACGGTATCGAATGGTGTAACATAGTTACATTGCAGCGTGGCATCATCTAATTAACATCTCCATAAACTTGACGTCCAATGTATGTGGTTAAAATGATCGATTTCATTGCCTCTTCTTGATGACACATTCATTTTTGAAATATTCTAAGTGACCCAAAAATTTTCAATCAATGGATATCACATCATTTCCATTTTAATTTATACCATACGGTACGGTAGCTTGATATTTACACAAAACACAAAAAAAAGAAAAACTTCCGCATATCATCTATCATGCCATGCTGCGTACAATTAGTGATGGGACCCGCCGGGTCAGGCAAATCAACCTACTGCCAAACCATTCAAGAACATTGCGCTTCCCTTGGAAAGTATCGACGCCGGAATGTTCATGTAGGAAACCTTGATCCAGCTGCGGAAACTTTTCGATATGATGTTGCATTTGATATTCGCGAACTTATCACTGTAGAAGATGTTATGGAAGAGTTGGGATTGGGACCAAATGGAGCCTTGGTGTACTGTATGGAATATTTGCTAGAGAATATAGATTGGCTACAAGACGAGATGGGTAAATTTGATGATGACGAATACCTTATATTAGATTGTCCCGGTCAGCTAGAATTGTACACTCATATACCAGTGATGAAAAGAATCATTGATAGAATGAAATTGTGGGGTTTTGAAAGTCATCTAGTGTCTGTATTTATTGTCGATGCTACGGTAAGCTATACTTATTTGGAAAAATGACTTTGTCTCCTTTTTCGTTTCTTTTTTTCCTAATTTCAACATGTACATCATCATTGTTTAGTTTGTGTGTGATGCACCAAAATTCATTTCCGGTGCTCTACTTTCTCTCAGTGCAATGATTGCCTTAGAGCTTCCCCATATTAATGTGCTTACTAAATGTGATTTAATGGACAAAGAAGAGGTTGAAAAAATATTAGATACAGAAAGTGCAACAGAATTATGGCAAATAGAAGAAGAATCAGTTTTGCGTGCATCTGGCTATGGATACTCTTCCACATCTTTTGATAAGCAATTAACACCAAAGGAAAAGGAAGTTATGAGAAAACGAAGAAAAAGGCATAAACTAACAGAAAGTATATGCTCTGTGTTAGACGATTATAGTATGGTCAGTTTTTTGCCGTTGAATATAGAAGATGAGGACAGTATTGATTTGGTCATGTCTCATGTTGATCATAGCGTTCAGTATGGTGAAAATGCAGAAGTTAGAGGAGCTGAATTTGGTGATTTCGATAGTGGTGAAAGCGAAGGAGTTTAGTGTAAATCAAAATCAGTTGTAAACTTCTATCTAAATTTAAGTTTGTACTTTAAAATGTGTGAATGAACTAACTTCACTGCATCTTAAAACTCTACCAAAATTTCGTACCAACGTCATTGTAGTCTAAATCTAAGTCATTAAATGCATCATCATAAGCTTGTTCAGCAGCTGCAATTTCTGCACGAATGTCCCGTGGTACTTTTCCAATATCGTCATTCATTTCTATGCTAGTCCAATCTCCTACACCATCATCATTTTTAATAGGAACACCAACAGTTGGGAGAAACATTCTGGTGTAGGTTTCGAGAAATGCTGTTGATAGTAAGGCAGCTACTTCCCCATCCCCTCCTCCAACAACGCCCTCACCATCTCGGTCACCTAAGCCCATATGAGCAAATCCATGTTGCTGACCAGAAAAAACCTTTATCATGTTATCTTTCACTCTATTGTCGGTTTCAAGTAAATCTTTTAAAGTAGCAGCATCTTTTTGTGTTGCGCCCGGTATAACGTCTTCATCAGCGAATATTCCCATTATTGCTACATCTGAAAGTTTACTATCATTTCCAAGATTTTTTTCATTACCAAAAAGATTTGCAGCATCATATCTTGTTGGGTACCATGCGATACATGCTGATGGTTCCACGAGCTTAGGCCCTGTAATTATATTTACATCTTTATCAGTAACAGCATTATTTCCTTTGTGAGGGATCCAACCTGCTGCCGCCTCAAGTGCTCGTCCTCCTCCAAAGCATGTCCCAAAAACAGCAATGGAAGTTACAGCATACCGTTCTCTCAGAATAGCAGCACTTGCACGAATATCCACATTGACCCGTTCATCAAAATGATGTGCTCTCCATTCTTCATAGTCTTGACCTTCTTTATTCAGCCCACTGTCATCAATCTCTTCCCATGGACGGCCTCTAAAGAGGTCAGGTGCCATCACCACACAAGGTTGACACTCAAATGCAATCTTTTCACACAATGCTTTTGCATCTTTGCTGAATGGTCCTCGAACATCCGATAAATACAAAATCCCTTGAACTTCTCCAGCCGAGATTTGTGCTCCTGTATGAGTGTAAACTCCCCAATCTGAATAATCGCGTTCAATCACGTTGTCATATGATGTATTCTTTTCATCCGATTCTACAATTCCCTCATCTATTTCTGACTGTTGTTGTCTCGTAAGAGGAATCTTGGCAGCTTTTTCACGTTGAATTTGAATATCACGAACTCTCTCCATAGATTCTTGTTCCCTCATACGTTTTTTATCATTTTCGGTAGATGATAAGGAATGGGATAAACCACGTGTTCCACCGGATAAATAACCTTTCAAAGCATCTCTGGAAGCAGTTACAAATGCATTGATTCTCTCTTTTCTATATCCAGAGTACTCAATTATAGTACGGGACAAATTATCAATCACAGGATTATCATCGTTTAAATCGGATGTAATTCGAACTTTACGAGCCTCTTCTCCCCAAACTTCCGTTGAATCGTCAGTTTCTGCATTATCTTCCGCATTGACAGTCACTTTCTTTTTTTCCTCTTCTTCATCAATATATGCAGAAACATCAATGAATTCCTTCCCATGAGCTTCTGCAAATTCCTGTGCCTTTGTTCTTTTTTCTGGAGAGGATTTGATAACATCCACTTCCACTTTCGTATCACTGTTCTGGGAGGAGGATGATTTTGTAAATCGAATCAAGCGATTTATAAGGTCCTGCTTGAGTCCCGTTACTTTCAACCCACGAAGTCGAAGTTGTTGTTTTAGTTGAGGGACAGTTAGTGAATGTATTACATCTTCATCAAGATCATTTTCATCTTCACCCATGGGAATAGCACTTTCCACGAAATCATCGCTGCCATAAAGCGAGACTTCATCATCGCCATGAAAGTTATCATTATTGATATTAGACATTTTTGCAACACTTCGATGTGACGATGAAATAGAAGGCAAAGCATTAGGATGATTTCTGTATAATATCGGGCCACATTGTTTCCTACTTTGCTGTGTGTGCAACGATGTCACAAAGGCATTGACTTGAAAATTACCAATCGAAGAAAGAGCGTACATAAAAGAGTATATTGTGAAGAAAATTGACAAATTGCTCCATTTGAATGCCGATTTCATGTCTTTCGTCGTATAGACTGAAGATCCCCCTTCAGTAGTATCTTTACATGGAGTATAGTTTCTTCGTACTTGTAGATTGATATCTTTAGGAATTTGATGTCTCATTGTCCTTATACTTTTATTTTCCTTGGTTTAAGAATTTTAAACAGTTGGAGTTGATGGAAAAACTCGAGGGTATATAATGTGTCGGACGAGACGTTTCGCTTTATTTTTTGCGTTTGTTTATCTTTGCTGATGTGCAAAAAATATTTTTTATTTGTTGGATGATTGGTGAAGAGGATCTCAACAGGCAGAAGATCGAAATATTATCTATATATGAGGTGCAGGTTGTAAGGTAAAAGTTCTTGAATTATTCTTCTGTATATATTCGTGTAGAGCTCTACGACGTAATGGCACATCAGATATTTGACTCTGACATCAAGTTAAAGCTTTACTTAGAAAAATCGTAACCATTAACTTAACCGTGATACATCTCAAGCAGCTGGATGAATATCATCTAAAGTTCCAACCAAGTAAACATCAAACTTTGGAAACAATGATGTGAAAATATAGTATTTTGAGACGATTTAGAATAACTTTTAAAGATCAATTAACCTTGATTTAGATTTTCAATGATTTAGCATTATGGGCATACAAATTTTTTAATTATTAATGGAGATTGTGCCATTGCAAAACTTTGTATTGAAAGCATAATCAATACTGCTATGATACTCCTTTTTAAAAGTGTGATACAATTTGCATTCAGAAAGGAATATGAATCTATTGTGATTTTTATCAATTTGTGAAAAGCTTACTTGTTATCGTTATCGTAATTTAATTACTCATTTCAATTACCATCAACAAACATAAAATCGATGCAAATATGCAATGAAATTCATTGATGAGAACTGTAAGCAATTTCTAACCGAAAAATCTTCATAGATTGTTTGCATAATTTCGATCTTTTTCCACCATAACTTTATTGCCATCCTAATTATATGTTTCTCACT
>Ga0209092_10001427_pt1 | contig 23337 bp, 16 predicted proteins | sample FraStrMetagenome_FD_187446 | JGI IMG/M metagenome (GOLD analysis project Ga0209092, IMG submission 187446) | Marine eukaryotic phytoplankton communities from Arctic Ocean - Fram Strait ARC3M Metagenome (SPAdes) (version 2) | ecosystem: Environmental > Aquatic > Marine > Oceanic | place: Fram... | reverse complement strand
AATCAAATTTTGGAGATGACAATGGAGAATTCGTTGTGTCAACAGGAACTTCTAAGTACGATGTGAAGTTTTGCACCCGTGTTTCTACTTGGGAAGGATCGATTCAAGTTGCATTTCGCGAGACTATCTTCGCTCTTAGCTATGACTTGAGTAACAACAATTTTGCTCTCACCAACACCCAAATTCAAGAGAATGATTCTGATAGTTTCATTACTGTTGCGGACAGTGCTTTTTCAGTTTTGGTGTACCAATGCAATAATTACGTGGAAATTACTAGCCCTCCTGCTCTTCAACAAGGCGAAAATTTTGTTATTTGCCTTGAACCTACACATGCAGGAAGTATGGCACATGTTGTGCACATTTCTAATTTCAATATCAAGGTCTACGCAGGCAGTGATATTACAAATGATTATGTTGAGTACAATCCCGTTTGGTTTGGTACAGGTGGTTGGAATAGCAATAGTCTCACCGATGTGAAAGAAAAACCTGAATCTGATGTCATTATGATTAGTACTCCAGTCATTGCTCAATTCTTCATTCAAGGCCATACGACAATCAAACTAAGTGGTAACTGTTTCCTTGAGTTCGATTCTATGAAAGAGGCACGAGCACCGGTGATTACTGCTTACAATATAGAGTTTGATGTTGCAATGAATGCAGAGGTGGGCTGTTTTGAAGGTCTAATGAGGAAGATCAAGAGCTTTTTTTGAGCAATATCTAATATATTGAGAGCAAACGGAGTCTTTGGGAGTTTTCACCGTGATGATGAAAATAAAAATAGTGCAGATGGAATATGATGTTTTTTTTATATTTGAATGGATTACATGTTCTTTGTATGTTCTTACATGGACAGGAAATCCACCAAGAAAAATGCATCGCTTGAAAAAGTGTGTTTTGATACTATTGAATATTTTTTTGAATAAAATAATAGATTTGCAGAGCGAATATAAATAAATAAATTAAAAATAAAATAAAATAAAAACACAATGATTAAGTATAAATTACCCGCTCCAAAAGCTTTAAGAGTCGCCATGTGGCTTATATTTCTCTGGAGGGCCACTTCGCAGCTCTACTTTAGCGTAGGCGTTGAAGCCTGACTAAAAAATATACTAGACTAAACTAAACTAAACTTAAGTAATTTCTTACTTAGTATGATTTATCCTAAATGAATGTTCGTAATTGAATATTATTTCCTTAAGTATTAATCTTAAAATAATATTTTACTTAGCAGATTCTATTAATTTTTCTGTGAATTTTAAATTTTTTTATTTCGTCCAATTCCTTCTCCTTGCCGAGATATTAACGTCATGCAAATATGAGAACTCAATATGTTATACACATGAATTACGTCATCTAAGCGATGCAAGACTCCAGCGTCGAATCCTTTATATGATGATATTTAATTATGCATTAATTACGCCACATTTTAAGAAAGTCAGTGTATATATATTCGAGACTATTTCAATCACTGACACTTATACATCAAACAACTAGTTTAGAATTATAAGAATAGCTCATAATATAATATCAAGACTGCTTTTACATCAACAATTGCTTTTTATCAAAATACTAAAAGTTAATTCACAATCTGTTGCAACACTTCGCTTTGCATTTTTACAATACATATGAGTAACTTATCCAATACAACTTTACAAATAGTTGAGTATATGATGAAGGATACCACTAGAATAGCAGCCGACGGCTCGTATAAGGATAGAAGGAGTGCATACTGCACTATTTTGGAATCTCGGGATATGCAACATCAGATAATTATAACTGGGGCAGACTCAGAAAACCATGATGAGGACGACTAAAACGCTGGAATGATAGTGCAGGCAATGATGGAGGAATATACTGGCACTTCCACAAAAATCATCCTCTCCAGTGATAATGATAGCACATTAGATGCCACATTCGATTTGGTCCAAGCAGCAATAAATATATGCACCAAACTGAAAAGCACCATTCACACTGAACACGTACTTGGTCATGCTGATATCAAAAGGAAGAATAGAAACGCTACCGGAGTGAAATTACTAAACCAATCCTGCGATGTGCTTGCGAAATACATGCGTGCACATACTACTCCAATTGGCTCAAAGGTATTGTATGGTGAAGGACTGTCGATATGGAAGGGGGATATCAAACTCTATCATGATTTCAATAATCTGGTGACAGATATCTATTATGCCAGACAAGCGGCACTAACCTTATGTGAAAAATTCCAATGGAATATGGAACAATATAATATGGTGAATTGGAAGTTGAATAAAAAAGCTATGCAAATACTGTCAACTTACTCAACTTTATGGATCTCAAAATTTGTCACAGGTTTTCTTCCCACAGGTACAAACATGGAAAGACACAATGAACGGACCCAGGAATACTGTCCCAGATGCAAGACCCATGAAGAAATAAGAGATCATATAATCCAATGCGACAAATCATCTACTGTAGACCTATATAGGTAAAATATGGAGAAATTCAAGGAAGTGTTAGAAAAATTGCAGACCCCAAAACATATAATACTGCATCTCATTACAAGGATAGCAAAAGCATGAGAAATGAACACAAGGTGGATCCCATTTGATGAGGAACCAATTCCACATCCATTCCAATGTCAACAACAACTTGGATCGTGGTCCCATATCAGGATTCAGAAATGCTTGAAACATCAAATATTTGTTAGAAGGTAGAAGGAAAAGACTATAAATTGTATTTGATAATTACGACTCAAAGGAGATCTCTTTTGTGTTGCTGTAAAGAAAATACCCGCTATGGACAAGTAGAGGTTTTTAAACTTTACTTAATCTATGGTGTCTTGACTTGTTTTATTCAAACGAAATCTCTATCTTTTCTGTAGCTTTGGAAGGGAATGCTTTTTCACTGAGTACAAGAAATAAGATCATGTATGTGATGATCTCAAGAAGGTGCGGTGCATATGTTTCAATTTTTCAAAGTGTTCATCGTGAATATGTCTAATCTGAATAAATTTTTCATATTCAGCAATATTTAATTCATCACAAAACGTTGATACTATTGTGATTGGTATGGGGTGAAACAGGTAGAAAGCAAAGTATGATTAATGCTACATCATCACACTGAATTACACTTATTCTTGAATATGAAATTGAATTCACATTCTTTGCATAGATTCGATTTATACTAGTATGTCTTTGTAGATACACTAAACCATAACTAATTATTAACCTTTTCAGACATCTATTGAGAGTATGAGGAGATGAAAAGTAAAAAAGTTGTTATACTATCATTTTGTTTGATTGGAGTAGACACAGCCGCATGGATGGAGCTATATCAGTAGTCCGTTTCACATTTCCCTTTGGGGGCAATGAATTTAGAATGAGAAAATCAAATATATCTATTTTTTAGTACCTACATGAACATATGATCCAAATTTTGGGGAGGCCTTTGATGATCATTATTAGGATCTCCTTGAATGCTTCTGTTACTTCTTCCACCACGCCCTCTCCCCCGACCACGACTCCTAAAATCAGTTGGTCCACCAGGGGGGCCAAATGCATCAAAGCGAGGCTGCATTCCTAACCCTCCGATACGGGGTTGAAATGGATTGGGGTCCAAATCATAGCCGTCATCATCATCATCATCATCAGGCAAACGATGCTGAAACATGGGATGATTGGGACCCATTAAGTTTCCGCCAAGATTTGGACGCATACTGGAAGGCGTGTATAGACCTGAAGAATTAACATCCATGTCAAAGTCTCCTGGTCTCCTTTGGGGGTAAAGTTGATGCATAGAATAGGAACCCGTTTGATCTTTGTGACTCAAGGATGATGGTTGAAATGACGATGTTGTGGTTGGCACTGACTTTGAACTAGTATATTCGTTATTCATATTCTTTTCGTGTATTGAGGTGGTATCCAACAATGGGTCATTCACGGGCCCAATATCAAAAATTTTTACAAAGTTAGTAAGTAGTTGCGAAAGTCTTTTGTAATGGAGTGTTGGAAGTATCATAGTTGGTTTAGAAGAATGATTTTTTTGTGCAGCTTTGAGTGCTCTATGAAAAGAATCTAAGTTCAAATGATCACTCAAAGAAAACACCAAAGGTCCTTGGGGGATTGGTTCTGGTTGTGCAATGGTAGGAGAAAATTGTACATTGACATTTGTTTCATTGTCTATTACTTTTGACAGTTTAAGAATCATGGAGCCTGTTTCTAGTTTTCGATATCGTAATAACAGAAAGTTTCTATTTTCATTGGAGAAGAATTCGTCCGGAACAAACTTGTTCTTCGGCAATTCTCGAATTGGCTTGGCAAAGCCGTAGTTCTTTTTTCCTTCTGGCTCTGGAACACCTGTACACTTAAAATTTAAAACTTCTGATAATAATGCTGAATGAAGAACTAATGCAATGGCTGAAAGGTCGTCTGAAACTTTTGCATCTGCATTCGCAATTTTGGACAAGGCAATTTCAGCTAACTTTTTTCCCAGAATGGATTCTTCAAAAGTCGACCCTGGTGCTATTTCTATATTTGGTGAATCTACATCTTGCCATTCCATTAGAATAGAGTCATCTACTTGTTGATTCTCATCTCTATTCAATATAGATTCTTTTTTCCAATCCACTATTTCTGTATCTGCATCTTCCATTTCCTGTTTCAAAATGTCAATTGCTTTTTCTTTCTTCGAAGACATTGCGAATTTTTCTTTCAGTTTTTGATCACGATTCATACGTTGTAATTCTTTTTCTAGTCCATTCAGTGCCGCCTTGATTGCACAACTATTTCCAGGCAATTCTGGACAAGCCAATATATGTCTTCGCAGAATTTCAATTTCCTCCTTGTTCCGTGCTAAGTCGTCTTTTTTGTTGTTGCTGCTCATTGTGGATGCTGCACACGTTTCCTTTTTGAGTTTTTTGTTTTTGCTGCTGTTGTTGAAGTCACTTGCACTGCTTCTCATTGCGCAAACTAAATCAAATCTCAGTACTATACACAATGAATATATATAGGCTGGAGCTTGTATCTTTTTCTTTTCTTTTCTTTTCGATCGTACACTATAATACTCATTCTACGATGTTCCCTAATTTTGACGCAATCTGAAAAAGTTCTATAAGAACTTCGTGTCAAAAATATGAAACACACGTAACAAAAGCTAACAAAGATATATTTATTTTCATATTTCATGTAACGCTCCAAACTGTCACATAGAGAAAATATTGATAAATAGAAAGAATAATGAAGAATAATGAAAAATAATGAAAAATAATGAAGAATAAAACGTCAGATAAAATCGAAATGAGTGTACTTTTTTTACTTAGTACAACTAACATGAAAATTTGAAAGTCAAAAAGTTTTATTATTAGTTTGACGGCTCCATTACCTATCATCGATTGATTAGATGGATGAAGAAGGAACAAATGATTCCGCAGTAAAATGAACCATCTTTGAAATAGGAATGAATTCGACACAAGTAGTAGAACATGCTTCTGAGTTCGATAATTTATCTCAGCCCATCCTCCAAGATGATCCTTTTCGTGAACCACTCCTGAAGCAGCAAGAAGAAGTATTCAGTGATGACGAAGATGAAGATGAAGAGTTTGAACATCAACATTTACAAGGTACACAAAATCAGCATCAAACGAAAACAACTAATATACAAACATTTTTACACTTGATCAAAGGCAACATAGGTCCTTCTTGTCTGTCTCTGCCCTGGGCTTTTTCTCAATTAGGACTTTTGATGGGCTTTATCGTTACTCTGTTGCTGGCGTCGCTGACAGCCTATAATTCACTATCTGTGGTGTCTATGAAAGAACGATTACATACGCACCATCCTTTGAATGTCTTGAATGTCGAACGACGGCCCTATAGTTTGGGGGATTTGAGCGAAAGAGCTTACGGAAAGAAATTTCGCATCTTTGTGATTGTATGTTTGTGCATTCAACAACTTTCAATATGCACATTATTTATTTCCTTCATTGGAGATAATCTTTCTGCAGTTGCACATTCATTGACACAAACTGAAGATTCAGATAATGAGAAGGGTTACAATTATATAATGAGAATCTCTAAATCATTTGATAATAGTTCCTCTGTCATATTAGCAGTGGGACCCATTCTGCTATCGTTGAGTTGTTTTCCCAATTTGAAAACATTAGTCCCGATATCTCTTATAGGTACAATATCACTGTATCTGGGACTGGGACTTTTGAGTATTGTCTGTGTCTTTCAATGGCAAAGTCACAACAATACAATGATAACATTACATGATGCCCTTTTCTTCGTTCCCTCATGGAAGAATTTCCCACTCGCAGTAAGCTCTATTCTGTACTCATTGGAAAGAACGAACTTGGTTCTAGCTATCCAATCTTCTATGAAAACTCCTGAGCATTTTGTTCGCGTATATGCTTCATCTATGCTTCTAATTGTTCTCACAATTACTATCTTTTGCAGTTTCTGCGTTTTAACATTTGGAAACTTAGACAATGGTTCCATATTTACACATCTCTTAATCAAGGCAAAGAAAAAAAGCGATGATTGGGATGTTGGACAAAATATCAATCTAGTCATCGCTGCTGACATCATTTATTGCATCTCCGTCTTATTTTCTTATCCACACCAACTGTTTCCCTGTATCACAATTTTAAGTCAAGTAAGGTTGGGAAACTTCATTGAATATAATGATCGGAACTCTTCATTACATGATGAGCTTGTGATGAATCAGCCATCAGCTTCTGTTTTAACAATACCTATTTACAGATCAAGCGAAGACTTACAACTTTACGAAAACAAATATCATGATGCATTTTTCAACGATGATGTATACGTAAGTTTTGATGAAAAGCCGAAGGAACAATTACCCATGTCCATACCAATATCTGTACGAAGTCAAATAGAGGGAGATTCAGCGTTTATGAGGGCTATTCTAGTTCTGTTAACTTTTCTAGTTGCCCTATTTTTCCTGAAAGGAATTGGCCAGTGGAATTCTATTTTATTCGTGGCTGTCTTTGCTGGAACAATAATGACTCTTATTGTACCTCCGCTCATAGAATTAAGCTTAGTTTCAAGGAATCATCGAATGCAAAACCCTCTTAATTATGGTGACTTTCATGGCCATGATGAAACGCATCAGATTAGAATTCGCTGTTATGCACTTATCTTCATTGGTTTTCTTTTGGGAATGCTAGGAACAATTGCTTCCTTGCGAGAAATACATAGTGTATATGAACCTAATGCAATCTTCAAGCAATGATATGATTGAGAGACAACTATGATTCAAAAACAATTTAAATCATAATTAGTCTTAATAAGCCACGTTCATAAAAGAAATTATTACATTTCCGTTTCCAATAGAAACACATTATCTTCTTTATTGTTTCTCTCGAAATTTCATCGTGAAATAAGCAATCGTATCTTTCACTTCTTCACAAAAACTCTTCTTGATATTGTTTCTTATCATAGCTTGGCTTCTGCGATCAATTCTATTCTTGGTGAGCAAGATGAGTTGTTTCACCAACTAAATTATTGACTGTACGGTAAGTACCGTACTTCATTTTATGCTTCTCCAGACAATTCTAGCCCGAAGATATAAAACGTGTAGATGACGCAATGTTGGGCTAAATTACTGTTGAATGACGTCGACAAAATATAACGTGTCCAGAATTATGATGATGACACTTCTCTTCAGATGAGATTCTTCATACGAACTTCCAGTGATATAATTAATAGTACAAATCAATGTAGGCTTTTTTTGGGGCCTCATCATCATTTAACCACTTCGGATAGACTCACAGCAGTATGTTAGTGACGTCAATTGTCATATGGATTTTTTCTTCTCTCTATGTGTATAAAATTACAGGACTAGAACGTACAGTAGAATATTATGGCCTCACATATTAAACAATCAAATTCCTTCTTTTTCAAGGCTTCTTTTCACCAACAATTCTCTCCTTTGCTATTTATCGGCTGTTGGCCCCTGAAAATTCCGAAACAACTTCGTTGAATTCACAATGTCTCCGTTGAGGCGTTTAGCGAAAATTCCTATAGAGCACCCTTTTGCGTTTGGAATTGTAATATCAACCGCAAAAACTTCAGTTTCCGATTTATTGGTACAAAAAGTGGTACAGAAACGTGAAGAGATTGATTGGAAGCGGAATTTGGCATTCGCATCATTTGGGTGTTTCTACCTGGGTGGCGTGCAATATGCTCTGTACGTTCCTCTCTTTGGCCGATTATTTCCAAATGCGGCATCCTTTGCTGCTAAAAGTTTTAAAGAAAAACTGAAAGATAGAAAAGGAATATTTGCTGTGTCTGCTCAGGTAAGTTTGAATGGAATCACTCTTCTTGATGAAATTTATAAGCATGAATCTTGTATTATTTTCATTGATTGATACAAACATGTTGGATAGAAGATTAAGGCTCATATCTGAAGATTACGTAAAGATGCGAACTCCATCAAATTTCTAATCAATCAAAATGCTTAATTTGTTGGATCACAGCAATATCCTCATATGCTGTTCTACAACTCAATCAATTTAATAGGTGTTTTTGGATCAATTCGTCCATCATCCTTTACTTTATTTCCCTGTTTTTTATGCAACAAAAGAATACGTCATGTCAGATAAACCTACTTTATCCAATGCATTGTCGCATTATAGAGAAAATATGACGGAGGATCTAAAAGCTCTTTGGAAAATTTGGGTCCCATCTACTTTCATAAACTTCGCTTTCATGCCAATGTGGGGGAGAATTCCTTGGGTCGCTGGTACGAGCTTTCTATGGAGTATGATCTTGAGCATAATGCGTGGTGGAGCTGTCGGAGAAGGAGAAGAATTAGCCGGAAATTCAATCACAGGTGAAACACTTCACTTACTAGAAGACAGTTTACATGACTTGTGGGCCTCACCTGTTGAGTTGGATAGCACTAAAGCACATATATGTGTCTCAGCTTCTGGGCCTGATAGGATAGGTTGGGTTTCAAAAATAGCAGGTGTAGTTGCAGCTCATGGGGGAAACATTACTCATTCCAAAATGGTTCGTTTGGGAAATGAATTTACAGTTTTGATGCATGTTTCAATAGAACCTGAGCAAAGACGTTTTATAGATGCTGGTTTGCGAAATAATAAGGAACTGCGACCATTAAATCCTAAGATATCTTTTCTCACAAGGCGCCAGACTGGTATGTTCATTGAGCCGACTTTTGCATTGAAAATTCATTGTGTTGGAAAAGATCGGTAAGTACAACGAAGAACAAAATTTATCTTAAAAAATGCTTTCATAACTCCCAAAAAATCTCAAGTAAATCTGTATGTATGATTTAGGCCGGGAATACTGGCGAAAGTAGCGGAGCAAGTAGCAGGATTAGGAATGTCAGTTGAAAATCTTACAACAGAATTGCGAAGAGGTAAATGTGGTAGAAGAGACTTTGTTGTGAATGCTGATGTGATAACTTGTCATGTACAAGAAGAAGAAGAATTGAAGAAGGTTATAAATGACATCCAAAAACTTAAGGCAATTTTAAACTTGGATGTGTTAGATGTACGTGTGCAAAGAATCTAATTTTTGAAACAATTACGTTACATTGAACCACAAATGAATTCGCTCACATGTGCATCGATGAGAGTGACTATTATTATGACTACACATTCTAGAAAGAAACAAGCATCCATGGTAAAATTAGTTGAGAATAACCATAAAAAGTAAAATATTTATATATTTTTTTGTAATACTGCATTCAAGCTTTGTTAATGGTAGGGACAACTCAATTAAATTGAGTTATGAAAGCATAGCACCGTTTGAACTCTTCATATTCTTTCTTCTACAACTCAACTCTGTTTCCCTTCAAAAAACCCTACAAAACAATCATCTCTTTTTGAATTTAGATTTAAAATTTTTTATCGCACAGCATTTAAAACTTTGAAACTAGTTTCTCCCCGCACGGTAGTTAAACTGTTTTCATATGACATTCATTATACCTACAGTAGCATTCTGATCCACTCCATGTCCACATAAGTGATTGAGACAAGTTACTATTTCTTTCTTTGCTCCAATAGATTGCTCGAGCTCCCAGACTGCTTTGCCTGTATATGTATTGAATTTTATTTGAAACAAAAAGATATGTCATATGAAGACAGAAACTGCAATATGGCGACCTTATCCGAAATTCAAAATGATCAGCATCACAAAAGTACTCAACTTGGGAACAAGTCGGAATTCATTGTCGACATCAAAAGTTCAAGAAAAGTTTCTACTTCCTCCAACGAGAGAACATTTTTAATAATGAAGAAACCAAGTGATACTCAGAGTAAGCAACTAACTCAACAAAGTTTTAAGAAGCGACAAAGGTCGCTTGGTGATAACGAGAGCACTAGAAATTCAGAACCAAAAAAACTCAAATTCTGTTGGGAAACCAGTACAAAAACAGAAACCACAAGTGGAGCTAGAAAATGTAATGATCAATATTCCATGGATGAAGTATCTCAGTTGACTACCTCAGATAGTATGTCGAATCTTGAGTTTGAAGACACCAATGAAAAAAATAATAAGAATTCACAGGAAATGAACCCGGAAGCTTTCGAAAAAACGGATCCAAGCTTATTAGTTTGTGACAATCACAATGATTGCCAAAGTGAAGATTCAATTTCTGGAGTAATGCAATCTTTTGCAAAACAAAGCAGACTAAAGGAATGCAATTTACATTTATTCAGCAATATAGTTGCTGCAGCGACTGTCTTAGATGAGGAAAACACTTCAAATTTAGAGATTACAAATCTGAACATGAGATCAGAAGCACTAGATAAAGAAAATTTAGATATTGAAATAATTTCAAAACCACAATCATTAAAGATTAACAAAAGTATCGAAATCGCACCGACTTCAACTGATTCGTTCTTAGATATTACAAAGGAAAAAAAGAAGACAGTTGATGTTGGGTATCACACACATTTAAATCAGAATCGACATAGTGCAGTTAAAGCCGATTTTGATGGTGTAGTCAATTCATCATGTAGTATGGGAACAGAACGTGTCCAATTTCTTTTTAGAGCGGTAGCTGAAGCATCTAAGCAACTGGAGAACGATTCTATCAAAATATTGGATACTTGTATTATTACTGAAGAGAGCAAAGATGTCCTTTCGGATTACAATCATTTGCTTATTCAAAATATTGAATTATATCAGGCTGATAAAAGCGATCGATCCTCAAAAGTCGGTTTGCGTTGTATTCATTGCGCTCAATTGGATGAGCATTATACTGCAGCCTCATTTTTCCCCAGTACTATTGGATGTCTAGCTTCAGGACTTGGTACAATCAGTGCAAGACATTTCTTTGGTGAAAAGTGCCCTGCCATTCCTCGTGCAATGGTCAATGAACTTCGAATCACGAAGAAAAGCTCTGCTTCACAAACACGAATGTCTGGAAAACTTGGACTCGATGCATTTTGTAGAAATATGGCTAAGCAAAAATCTCTTTATGATTCTAAAGAAGGAGGGATATTTTTTTGTGGTCAAAACCTACAAAATAATCGATCTAGCATTATAAATAAGGATATTAACAGAAAGACCTTATATTCAACTCAACCAAAATCAAAACTTCCAGAAGTAGGTGATTTTATTCCAAGCAGTCGGGTTAACTTTTGGGAATGTAGACACTGCAATTCAATCCCTTATCCATGGCGTGCATCAGGATCAGTTATTTTCAAATCTGACGCTCCCTCAATTGAAGACACAAAAAAACACCTTTCTAAATGTAAAGGAAATAAATCTTTAACGATACCCAGATCAGCCACCATGACTATTTCCAATGAGAATGAGCGATGTATACTCATTAAATGGGATAAAAATACTGGTCTACACTTATCTGAACGACTCAACTCAAAGGCATTTCCTTACGGATCTTTGGATCGAAGATTGATGTATGATCAGGATAAAGATATGACTACTGACTTCCACTACTACAACATGATGCAGCTTAAAATGACACGGTTGACGAAAGTTGGAGGTAGTAGAGGAGCATGCCCAATGGGTTTTCCTGGGTTACAATGTATTCATTGTAAAGTTCGTGAATTTTTTTACACCTCTGCAGATCATCTTCGGAATAGCTTTTCTCATGTACCATCTCATCTAATGGAATGTCCCGAATGCCCAATTGAGGTGAAAAATCAAATTGAATCACTAAAACTTATCCGGAATAAACAAAAATCACTTCTTAAAATTGGTTCTCATAAATTTTTTATTGATCGAGTTTGGGAGAGAATGCACACTGACAAAAGTGATAGCGATTTTTTATCTGATGACGAAAGCTTAGAATCATTGGCATCTTCACAAGATGAAGGTGGTGTACAAAACCAGGTTGTAGATGCCTTAAATGACAATCAAAGTATGACAAATGATGACACATGCAATGGAGGTTTAGTTTTTCCCAGCGATAGGCACTTGACAAGTAACTTTGTATATCTCGCTCTCCGACAAGTAGAACCGTATAATTTGACTGCAAAGGACGTGGCGCAAGGTAGAGGAACGTTTGAAGTTGGATTTCCTGGTTTAATTTGTAAGCACTGTATGGGCCAAGAGGGCAGTCGTAAATTCTTCAATCGATCTGCTTATCACTTACGGAATGCATTTGCAAAAGTTCCTGATCACTTGATGATTTGCACAAAGTGCCCAAATGAAATAAAGAAAGCTCTCGCTACTTTTAAGAAAACACGATCGAAAGAAGAGTCGCAATTGAAGCGAGGCTCAAACATAGCGTTCATGGATCGAGTATGGGGCAGGCTAATTATGCTTGATAAAAGCAAGAAACCATCTCCTCTCCCAAATATAAATCCTTACATAAGTCAGCTTGTATCATCTGAGGATGCGCATCTTGTAACTGAATTCACCTTGTTTACAATGCAACAAATGATACCGTGTAACCTGAGCATGACAGGCAACGGAGCAAGAAGTACATTCGAAGTCGGTTTTCCTGGACTAGAATGTCGTCACTGTTCTGGTTATCCGAGCGCAAGAAGGTTCTTTTATAGAACGGCTGAAATCCTTGGCGGAAATTATGCACATATTCCAAACCATCTTATGTCATGCAGCAAATGTCCCCTTGAAATTAAAGCCACGTTGGAATTAAAAAAGGAAAGTCATGCTCAGCAAAAATCTAAGCTAAGCCGAGGATCGCAAAGAACTTTTTTTTTACGTCTATGGACTAGACTTCATGGTTCAAACAGTAATGTCCAATTAGCAGAAGATTTGGATTGACTTCATATCTCGTTTTTACTTCTTCTTTTTTCATTTTGAGACCCCTATTATCAAATTTGCGACCATAAATCCAAAATTCTATATATGTTATCATCATACAAAACCTTTACTTAACTTGTCATTCCATCCATATGTACTAATATGCAATGAGAATGTATAACTCAATATTTAAATCAACTGAGCAAAAGTCATTAAATCCAATAAAGCATTACTATTTTTATTCGTATCGCTTTCTCGACATTTATAGATTTTCAAACAAACGTTTACATCCCAGGTCGTTTCACAACACCCATTTTTCTTTTAGTTTTCATTCCTTTTTCTTTTTTCATCCTTGCTAGTTCTACTTTTAGTGCTCGCACTTGGGATATGTGACTTCCTTTAGCATTGGTATCATTAACTACTTTTTTGCATCGTTGCGCAAAATCTAGCGAATTGATACTCTCATTTCGGTTGTAGTCTGCTGGAGAGCAACATACAAACATAAGAGTCTTGGCATTACCACCAATAGAATCACTCATGAGCATTGTCAAAGGATGATTCCTGTATGGAATGTGTTTACTTCCATTTGTCAATGAACTAATGACATCTCCTAAAGCAGATAGACTCTTATTAATACTTTGCGCTTCTTTTAACTGCTGACCTTCAGCTCCACTGGGATGTTTTACATAAGGTTATAAGTACAATGAGACCAGAGATCAAACATTTCAACTCAAAGAAAATGGTGGTGACATACCTTTTTGAAACTTTCTCGCTGCCAGCAAGGTCAACTAAGGTCAGTTTTCCATAAATGGATTTTTTTGTTCGTTTATTTGTCAACTTTGTAACTATGCAGGTGATAAAATGACTGCGGCTTGAATCAGCGTTCATTTGTGTACTTGATGTTGCCCGATTTTTTGCACCTTTATGAAAGAGAGCAAGTAAATGTCCAAGACTTTCTATTTGTTCGTTAACTGCACCCTCGACTTCAACCATCCCAGTTTGACTGTGTTGTGCTAATTTAATTTTTAGATGAACATCCTTCTTATTATGCAAAGAAAGGAGATCGTGAAGTTTATCATTATAAAGTTCAAGCATCGTTACATTAACTGACACTTCATTATTTGCCTCTCTCTCTTGAAGAACTCTAAACAATTCAGCAGCAGCACGAGGTACAAGTCCAGTCTTTTCTCCGATTTCTTCGTTCGTTTCCGTGTGACTCTCTGTACTAGTTGGTCCGAACATTGTAAAGGTCTTTCCACTGCCAGTTTGTCCATACGCAAATATACAAACATTGAATCCGTCCACTGCTGAAGTAATGAGTCGCTTGGTATCTTTAAAAACTCTTTGCTGCGAATTGCCTTTATCGTTTTCACCACAGAAAATTTGATCAAACTCCCATGCCTTAGGTTCAACCCCATTGTCATGATTAGAATACATTACACATGTTCGATCGTCCTCTTTTGAAAGAACCTCGATTGAATCCCTCTTTCGTTCGTTCATGTTTAGAGGCCGCACACGCACATACACTCTAATTTTTCCTTTCAAGTCTTCTAGTTTATTATGGAGTGTCTTTCGACGATCAGTTTCAACATGAAGCGCCTTATGTAGTTGCTCATTTGCACGTATCATTTTTTTTGCATCTATGATCATTTTCTTCATATCGCTTAATTCCTGTTCCGCTTTTTTCTTTTTTTCCATAGCATTCAGCATTTCTTGTCTCGCATTATTTTTTTCTAATTCTTTCTCCAACTTTTGCGCTCGTTCATCATTTAATAAATTGTGGAATGATTCCAATTCTGATTTGTGTTCATTTTCTTCTTCTTGTAATCTTGTTTTTGTTTTAGTATTATATTCTTCAAATAATCTATTTTCTTCATTTGCATGTTCCTCCTTTAATTTGGAAAGAGTTGTTTCCAATGTAGAAATCTTTGTTTTCTCTAAGGATAAACATTTAGTTTGATCATCAATACGTTCTATCAATGACCCGATTTCTGATTTATTCGTCAGAATTTCAAGCTTATATTTGTCAATTTCTTCTAAAAAATTTACTCTTTCTGTCATATTTTTATTAGATTCTTCCTTCATTTTGTCCTTAAGATTTGTGACTAATTTCGATGCTCTTTCTTTCTCATGTATTATATACGTATTCATTTGTGATTCAATTTCAATTTCAATGCCCTCTTGGGCTTGCTTAAGGAGTTCTTGTAACTCCTCTTTGGCAAACTTTTCTGCTTGGAACACCTCCTCGCTTGTTTTTAATTCAACTTCCAATGACTTAATTTTTTCCTCTTTCGCTGACAAAAGACGTTGAAATGTTTGCGACGTTGATTTCGCTTTCATGCATTCCTCATCTACTCTTTTTAGTTTATCGCTCTTCAATTTAAGTTCTGATCGAATTTGTTTAAGTACCGACGATTGAACCCATATATCTTTAGAAACGACACCCTCTCCAACCATTGCATCTCGAAGAGCGGGACGTCGAGGAGATTTAGATTTAGGTGATCCACATTTTATCAATTTAGTCCGTAGTGAAGTAATATCTCTATTCAAAGAAATGATTTCCATGTCTTTTGTGCCTAGCTCAGTCTGAAGTTGAATGATCTTAGAACCCATTTCCGACAATGATTTTTGAGCCTCAAGTGACAAAGTTGGTGTTTTTGGAGAGACCTTTGGATGTACGTTAATTTTCGATTCTAGATTCTGTAATTGGCTAGCAAGTTTTTCTTCCATTGTTGTCTGTAATGAAGCTAATCTTTCTTCAAATCTATCTTTTGTTACAGTAGAAGGACAATCTTTCTTAGAATGCATGGGCTCTTCAGGAGAGAAAACAATTGGTGATAATATTTCTGATTTCGATGGGATGGTAACTTTCAAAAGCTTTGCATCAGCTTCATTTTTTTGCGTATAAGCTTTCGAATCTTTACTGGTACGACTAGGATGAAAAGAACCAAGCTTTTTGCTTTTTTTGGGAGGGGTAGATGATGCTTCAGACATACCTTCAAGAAAAGAATTAGTGAATGGTTTATTTTGAGACATTATCTTTTCGTTTTCCACGTGTTCAATTCGCCTGGAAGCTATTGAAGGATCTGACGCTTTCTGTCGCTCGATTTTGTCTTCATAATTTGTCTCCTCCTCGCTTTGATACCTGATAACTTCACCAATATCTGAATTATTTTGACGATTGTATTCATCTTCCCACATAGATTCTCCAGTTTCAAAATTGTGAAAATAAATATGACCTGATTGCTCATCTACCAATCTTTTCCATTCATTTATTTCATTGTTATTGTTTAATGAAATCGATTGCTTGATTCCGTTCAAATATTGGAGACATTCCAATCTATTACCTTGCGTAGCATAATGGATCGGATCACAACCATTTTTGTCTATCGTTGTGGGTAATGCACCAGCTTTGCACAAAATAATGCACAAGTCAACAAAACCTACAAAAGCTGCCCAATGCAAAGGAGTGCAACCGAATTCATTTTCTTGCACTTCGGCGAAAGCTCCATGATCAATGAGAACCTTCAAATTTCATGTGAGGCAGATCAAAACCCAATTTATGTGTAAAAGAATTGATAGAAGAAGTTGCTTACCTTCGCAGTTTCAATCGATAAGGAGTCTGTGTAACAAGCATAATGAAGGCTGCATGCACCTATATGATTTTGAGCATTAACATCGCAACCTTTGACAATCATTATGTGCACAAGTTCTTGAGCTTTATATTGACAGGCTAGTAAAAGAATAGTATTTCCAGCTTTGTCTCTCATATCCAGCGCATAAGATGGGAGCTTTTCAATCGTTTCTCTAACTACAGTATCAGATGTGATATCTCCTTCTCCATAGAAAGGTAAAAGTTCTTGAAGAACTACTACCATTTGTTCAACTTCATCATTATTTATTATTGTTGAACGCCTGCGAGATACTTTGCTTGATTTATTTTCTATGTAGTCTTCGCTTTCAGAAGCGTGATAATAACTATATATCAAATTCACATAGTCCCTTTTCTTCGAACAATTTCGGGTATTAATTCTAGCGTCATGGCATTTGCGCTTCAACTCTTTAGTTCTAAGCTTAGACAATTCATCATGAGTAAGATATTCAAAAGAATCTGAGTTCTCAGATGAAGTATAAGAGCTACTGCTGTATCGTCGCCTTGTTTTCGATTTATGAATCTGTTTGCTTTTTTGGTGACGCTTTGAAGCTTCTGTAGACAAGTCTGAATCGTCATATTCTGAAGGATAATGCGCAGAGGAATCTGAAATTTCTATAGATGATATTGAGATGGAACAACTACGATTTGATCTTTTTCTTTGTTTGAATTTTGATTTGTTCGAACGTTGAGGTAATCGTTGAGGTGATCGTTTAGGTGATAACACACTTTCTGACTTGTGAATAGCTCCAGCTAAGGAAGAAGCAATTTTTGATCCAAAATACTGTATTGTATCTCGTCTCATGTCAATAATTTCAATTTTGCTTGTATGCTAAAACAATCAATATTAAGATGTTTGAAAATTTCATATTTTTGAAAATGGTAGCTTAAATATGGCTTAGATATAGTTCACAACCATATCATATATGCATGATGAGTGGTTTAGACAAACATGGTGAAACTCAATCTATCCGTTCTCATAAATTCGAAATATTTTGTTCTCATCACAGCTCGTCGTGTTCATCTACTCCGTCTTCGGATTCTTTCAAATGTTTTACTGCCTTAGCTAGCCAGAACTCTGTAAACTCAAATGTATCATCACGACTTTTTCTATACCCATTAAATTCTTCTCTCAAATTTTCTTTTTGTTGCAATAAATATTGCTCCGCATCTACCATTTTTTGTTCCTCCTCTTGGATTCTCTCTTGAAGTGCTTCTATTTCTAAAGCCATAACTTCTTCAAACTTCTTTAGTTCATCCTCACTACAAAGGTGAGGCTTTGACGGCCAACAGATAGGTTTTACGTTTTCTTCAAAGAAATCCACATTTGATTCAAAAGTTCTGGCTCTTCGGAAATCTTCAAGAGAATATGGACTTCCATAGCGAACTGTAGGAAACTGAGTAACACCTAACGATTGGCAGAAGTCTTGATTAGAACCGCCACAATTTATCTTTCCGAATAGGATCTCTTCGTTATCCTCGCTAAATTTTTCTGATAAAGCTTTGAAGTCAGGAAGGTATTCCTTACTGTATTGGTCTCTGTTCAACCGGAATCAATAGGGTGAGAAATGTGAAAAACAAATGATTGATCAAATCATGCTATCATTATTCTTCGCATATACTGGATACATTATATTATATTAACTGAATATTGAAACATGATAAAAAAGGCAAGCTTCACTTACGATGAATAAAAGCAGAGGACCACAGTTTTTTCGTATGTCTTCTCCAAATAGTTTCTTTTGTTCACAAAATGAACTCTCGCAGAGACTAAAGAGGATAGTAAAATAGATGACAAGATTGCTTTTTTAATCATTGTAAAGCTTTTTATCATATGAACTGAGGTACGATGTAGTTGTGTTGATAAGTTGTCAAGCCTGGAAGACAAGATAAGGATGTGTTTGTGAAAAGTTAGAGAAGAAAGGCAATAATCCTTTCTAACAAGTCTGTAGCTCTCAATATCAACAGTACATAACCACAGTAAAAACATCGCCGCGTGTACAGCTTTTGCGTACTTTAGGATACTCCTTTCTACTGATTTGCTCTTGTGCATAATACTCATATAGTCATGCATCAAAATTGCTGATCTATGTAGAATGAAAGATGAATCCTGCATCTGGAAACACAAATAAATCTCTCTCATGACATAGTCAAACTTAATCAATATATCACTCTGATCTTTAAAGAAAATTTATTTGGAAGATTCATGGAGCCCAAGAACTTGCTATTAGAAGTATGAAAGAGTGAGACTAAAGAAAAGTTGCAGCCTTGAGAAATTGAAGCAAAAATTGTTCCTTATAGAGGAACAAACCATTTCTTCTTTCCTATTTTTTAAATGCACAGCACTGAGTTTTCATCACAAGAAGGCACGTATAATGCAGACTAGTAATGGTTACTAGCAAGTGCATGACAGCATGAATTTTATACAAAATAGAAAACTTATAAAAATACATCTGAATAAATTTTGCTTTCATAATATCAGAGGGACAGAAGCAAAAAGGAAGAAAGAAATGATGTAAGAGATAAATTAAAATACCTGAAAGTTTTCATGTATAAATACAGAAATTGTAACTTATAGATTATAGATCACAAACTAATTCGATGCTTAATTTATCCACTTGATTTTCGTATTTTTCAGGGGGGGAGTTAATTGATTTATATATGCCAAAATGGATGCGATGGCTGAGAAACAGCATTTAAATAATTCTCAGGTTAACTTATAATTTGGTGCCTGATTACTTGAATACAAGTGCTTCTTTCCGTTATTAACTCTCAATGAACCTTCTATACGGGGAATTGAACACTCTCCTATCTCAAATCTAATAAACAGATATCAATAAAACCATCATATCCTGATTTGAAGATTGGATACTCAATATGAAAATGTTTTTCTAATTAAGTTGCATTCCCAACAATTAATTTTAATGGTTAATTCTCCACAAAATTCCAGAAAAAAAGTGGAAATCAAACATGCAATAGTCTGGACTTCACCTGTGTGACAGGCAAAATTTCAAATAAGGATAAACACTTTGTGACAACTCAACTATTTCTTATGAAATGATCCGCTTGATTCGCTCCATAAAATACTAATTAGTTTATTGATCAAATTGAAATTTAGTCTTTTAATTCATAAAGCAACATATAAACATTTCTCCTGACATTGGTGTTATCCATTACGTCAACTGTACGCGTTTCGGTGACTGAACCGTCGTCAAAACGAATCCACTTATCATCTCTAAAAGCATCCGTTCTGTAATGTCCACAGTAAGCTGTTGGTCCAATGTGGTGGACTAAACTTTTCAATCTATATTCAGCATCATCCATACTCTTTCGCGCTTTGTCTCCATTTTTATCCAGTTCAAGACGAAATGGAAAATCTACGGCAATCCGATTTTTCCGAAAAGCCACTTGGTTACCAGAATTGTTGCTTGGAGGAACAACTATAAATCTTTTTAAATGAAGGAGAAGTGCCTTTGGCCTAATCGTAGATGTAATCAAAAGTTTCAATGAGGAAACCATCATTTGAGCGTTTCAAACGAGTGATCTTATTATTTGACTTACTTATGAAGTATTTCCATTGTTTGAGTTGCTACTTTCCCTACTTTACATTTCTCACAAGTGATGTCTCTCTTTTCAGGAGCGAAAAAATGATCAAGACCCTCTTTTAAAGTTGTTTCGTCAATATTTTTAGTAGTGTCAACATCAAGAGACAAGTGACGATACATTTCTTCTTTGCACCTGCAATGATTGTAGTATTGCGATGAAATAAATGTCTGGTCAATATCTGTTCATTTTATTCGTTCGTTGAAAAGACTACACTTACCTGGAATAATTGCAAGAATCACACGTTAAGCAAACCTTTACTTTCATACAAAAATAACTATCTGTTGGCAAAACTTCATTTTTCTCCAGTAGGCCGTTACTTTCTTTCTCTTCATTCGAATCTTCCAACATAGGAAGTTTCAAATTGTGTTGTGGCAACTTTCTACTCATCTCTTCATGCAATAAATCGATCAAATCAGATAAGAATTCATGAGCATCTCGTTGTTCATAACCCACAAACCTTTTAGATAATCCATCAATACATTTTTTGAGGTTGGAGGCAGATAGTGTTTTCCCTTTATTAATTTTTTTGCCAGTACTTTGATACAAATTCATTAAAGTTGAATATAAAAAGGGCGAGCTTTGGTCTTTTTGATACTTCTCCCCTGTGGAACACTTCAAAAGGGAATTAAAAAAACCAGGGAGAGAAAATAGAAGTTGCAACGATGAGTTGAGATAGCATGTATTCCCAAGATTGGAGAGCCCAGATGGCAGTATTTGACGAGGACAATTATATGGATTCTTGACAGCTGTTGAATTGGGAGTTTTCACAGTGTCTTTTGGACTTGAGGCAATGGAAGCTGAAGATGATGTCGACGGTGTAATTGCTTTCGTAAAGTAACTTGTGAGAGCTCGCTTGGCGGATGGAGGAGTATTTGCTTGACGCTCAGGTAGAGATGGTGTGGGACGCATTGTTTCTTTTCTTTCAACATTAATAGTGGGGGGGGATGATTGTGCATTAGCAGGCGATTTCAAAGTAGACCTTATAAAGTTTTTTTCTCTTGGATCCTTAGAATCCTCTTTTTGAATTATGTTAGTGATTGAATTGTCATCATTGTCATGATTGTCGATGTTTCTATTTTGGCTCTTGTTCTGTTTTGATGCTCTTGGTTGAAAGAAACTCGAAATGGAGCTTGTTTTCTTCTCAACGCTCACCACAGCTCCATTCGTTTCTGTTGCAGTATTAGTATCCTGTGGCATGGATTTCTCTTCGTTTACAATTTCATTATTTTCGGCCAAATTTATTGTCTCTTCATCCCTCATGCTTACGCTCTCTACATCCTCCATGGGCAAATTTGAAGGCTCTAAGTCTGATGAGACTGTGGATACTTCCTTATCACTTGAACCCAACACAGAGGAGCCTTCAGACTCTTGGACGAGCACTGGGGTTCCAAAGTCATCATCTTCTGATTCGTCTGATTCGAGAATTCGGCTGTGTCGTAACCGTCGTTTTTTCTTTTTGGGCAAAGTTTTTTTCGATTGAGTTGGTGGTGCTATACTTTCATTTGATGTCTGCGATAAGGTATCTCGTCCCTTGTTTGATACAGGAGTGCACACATCTTCTTGCAAATCTTTGGTGTTAGTTGCTTCATGATTTTGTTTAGTGTCGGTTTCCTCCATGGCACCTGAGGGCGGTTCGTCATCTTTATCCATTTCTTCCGGTTTTTCTTCTTCTGGTTCCTCATCAGAATTATCTATATCGTATTGCCGCAACATGCGCATCATTTTCCTCTGTTTTTTTGTGTTTCCACCATAAACTCGTTTAGGCCTTGATCTGTTAGTTCGAGTGGCCCAATTCCGATTTCCAAATCCTCTAGCTCTGGAGCTTTGAGAAACGCGATTTGGTCGTAGGGCCGTTTCGGACTCGGAAGTTAAATCTGGAGTGGAATTTTTCAAGACATGTTTTTGTTGATATTTCAAAATACGATTTTCAATGACTTGAAGAAATTCTTGCAGAGTTGGGGGGACAGACTTTTGCAGAGAGTGTGAATCTTGGTTCATTTTGGAACCTTTCCTGCTTCGTTTTTGATTTCGATGAAGCCAGGATAGAGAAGAAGAAGCGAGCCCATAAGCACACAAAAATTCCTTTGTACCCTTATCATCTTTCAATCGAATGATTTGTTCATCTTGGTCTACAATTGGAGAGCACAAATGCTTTATGGGAATATTCCAATTCGAAGAATATATATCCCTTTTATCTACCGATAGAGTTGTCTTTGCTTGTTTAATCTGATTTTGTACCTTGATTCTAATTGGACAACTAAACTCGTAGGTACAGATGATAGATGACATGTTGTCTGCGTTCTTTCTCAAGTCTAGCAGTCAAATGAGGAGAAACGACAAAGGTGCAAAGAAACAATCGACATTAAAAAGATAAGTAATATATGTCTGTGCAATTGGAGCTCTTTTTGAGAACATAATATTTACACAAAATGATCAATCGTAGGGTTTATACCAGGACTGTACAAGTAGAAAAAAACTAATCATCACATTTTTGGCGCGAATATGAACCTTTCAAAATTGAAAGTATTCAATATAGCGCGTTGCTTTTTAAGCGAATCATAAATCGATAGAACAATAATAGATCACGTAATTAAGTTGGAGAACTTTGTTCAAAGAACACTTGTTGATGTTTTAAAGAGAGATTCAAATTGGAAAAACAAACCAAGGATATTCAACAACGTTTATGATTATTTTATTCAATAATAGGACTTAAAATAAGTCCAACTTTTTTGACAAGAAGGGATTGATTTAGACCGAAGCAGCGCATGTAGTAGGAGCACGTTCTTCTCTACGCGCATCAATTTAGCGTCGTATCTGTGACGATACTTTACGCCATATTTTCAGCTATCTGTGATAATCACGTAGCTACAAACA
>Ga0209092_10001425_pt1 | contig 23361 bp, 18 predicted proteins | sample FraStrMetagenome_FD_187446 | JGI IMG/M metagenome (GOLD analysis project Ga0209092, IMG submission 187446) | Marine eukaryotic phytoplankton communities from Arctic Ocean - Fram Strait ARC3M Metagenome (SPAdes) (version 2) | ecosystem: Environmental > Aquatic > Marine > Oceanic | place: Fram... | reverse complement strand
TTCGAAGCAAAGTTCATCAAAGTCATGGTCCGAGTATGTTTTTCCCAAATGGACAAACAAATTATCACGATCGACAGAGAGGGTTGGCATAGTGAATCAGTGGTGCTTCGGAAGGTTGGGAAAACGTTGATGGAATTGGAGTTGACGGAGGATAATGGAGGAGAGCTCGTTTTGTTCCTCCCAAACAAAAAACAGACACCCAATTTAAGTTGCAACGAGTTCAGATTGCTCCACATGTAAAACATTCGGATGATAATCGGAGACAAATTACCGTATGTGTATCTAAGTACGTATCCATTATGTGAGGATTTTCGTCCATCTATCTTACGAATCTTTCGTATATAGTTTACTTAGCAATGTTCGTACAGTATTGGACCCACAGAAATTTGAAAAGTAAGAGGAAACAACAAATCAAGATTTATTTTCCTTTTTTTTGGATTATTTCTATTTATAAAAAATGTAGAAGATTGCATCTTTCAGCCGTATTATCCGTATGTACTCATTTCTCACTTCTCTGACAAAATTTTACCCATCACGTTTGACCAATCACGTCACGCCCAGTCACCTCAGAGATAGGATTTCTTCATCACCAAAAAAAGAAAGTCCGACGAATCAATCAGGACTCCTTATGTTGAGCGTGCTCCCTCGTCTAACATGGCCACAACAGCACTAGCAATAACAACAGATCCACCCAACAACGATATAAGCTGTCTCCCTATTCCTCCACCATCCTCCGAAGCAACAGCGCCTGCAACAACGCCTGCAACAACGCCTGATCCAAAAACCCCCAAACGCAAAAGTACCAACTGGTCATACTCCAAAAAGAAAAAGAAAACGAAAACAAAAACTCCCGAACCAAAAAAGCCTCTTGCGGAATCGTATCATTTCGGAGATAATGGTGCAAAATGTGATGTCTGCTTTTTTAATGAATCGAATATCATCAAACCAAATCCTCTCATCCAATGTCGCTCTTGCAATTTATTAGTTCATGATGCCTGCTATGATACTCCAACTCCAGTGGATGCATCGGGATATTTCTTATGTGATGTTTGCCACCTCACAGAGAAAATATCTAGTAAAAAGAATAAAATAATAAGGATTCCACAGGGTGAGGAAATCAAGATTGAGAAAGATGTCAAAGATGCTTCAAAGGAAGAAGACTCAAAGCAAGGTAGTGATGCTATATTCAAAGTAACACATGTACCATTGCCAATATTACTACCCGATGCAGAAGCGAAGGATGATGGGCGAGTCTACCCTTATAAACAAGAAATAGACACGACAGAGAATAATAATGTTCATATTGAAAATCTAAATAATTTCCACAAATCCCTCCTTTGTGTGTTTTGCCTACGAGCGGATGTGGCAGGAGGCTTGAAGCAATCCACCCATATGGCCGGTGTTGGTAAAGTCTGGGCACATTTGAGTTGCACTCTCAGTACACAACATTGTCATTATTCATTAAAGGGAAAGGTAGCAGGAATATCACAAGCTTTGAAATCGAATCAAGAAGAAATAGAGGAGGTGGGTTTTGTTACTAGATTTTTTTGTATTTTTTTTTTACATCCTGAGCTGATCTGAAATATACTTCTCTTTATTGATACCAAGGAATGGCATTTTTTACCGAAATGCGAGATATGTAATAGATCTGGTGGGTATTTAATGAATTGCACTCATGTTTCCGAAAAATCCGAACCAATGTACACTACCAAATACAATAAGAGAGGAAAAATCAAAGGTCACAAACTGACACCTTGGGTTGATCGTCGTTGTCATAAATTTTTTCATCCCCTATGTGCGGAACTAGGAGAACGAGAACGGGTAATTGCCAAAGATCGGAAAGGAAAAGATGATGTAATTTTGTATAAGTGTGCTGAGCATTCAGGATATGAAAAATGTGTAATTTGTGATTCGGCTGTGAAGCCTAATGAAATTTTAGAATGTGATGGATGCAAATTAGGATACCACTTGCATTGTTTGGATCCACCCTTGAGAGAAGTTCCTGAGGGTGATTGGTTTTGTGACAAGTGCATGGATGAAAAATATGGTGAAAGGTGTGACATATGCAAATCAAGAGATCGGCAGCATGAGATGTTAGAATGTGATGGATGTCGGTTAGGGTTTCATTTGGATTGTCTAGATCCTGCTTTGACGGAAATTCCAGAAGGGGATTGGTTTTGTAAGACTTGTAAAAAAAAGAAAAAAACCAAGTAATCGGAGAGTCTCATTGTGAAATATGAATTTATAAAGAATAAAACTTGAGCTTAATTAATTTGAATAGAGAGGCATCCCATTGTGTCCATGTTTGATATTTGTCTTCGTTTTTATTTTTCCTTGAATTAAAATTGCGCCTTCAGAAAGAGTACAATCAAATCCAACTTCAATTGAGCATCATTGTAAAGTACACCAAATCAAAAAAAAATCCATCCGATTTGACCTGAAGATGTCGGAGTGTAGCTAGATATTGTATAGAAAGGTTAGGGCACATGCTTATGGGATTCAAAGCTACTTTCAAATTAACATGAAATATAAATAAGACAAAATAGTGTGCAACTGCCGCTGTATTGATAATAATTGCTTCCGTATGTTGTTGTTGTAGTAGTATGGCATTATTTTAAGTGTATAAGTAGCATCGAACTGAGACGGTTCCTACAATTTCACCTTGGATGCAAAACTTACGTGCTCTAGACCTCTAGCTAAGATATATCCCCTTATGTGTGTGCACCTACAATTGCTAAAATAATATCACCAGCAGTGTCACTATTAGAATAAGTCTCTTAATTTTAAGTGACATTTAAGCTAGCAGTGGAAGATTGAACTCAGTTGGGCTTAAGATATAAAATTGTCGAGATTACATACAGGTATATTAAACCATACCAATTGCTAAAATAATATCATCTTGTAAGATACTAGTTCGGATCTTTTTTTCACACCAGTCGCAACGCGAACTAGATATAACAGGTAACATACACAATATGACATAAAATAAAATAACACTCCATCAACTAAGTTTGGAGTTAAAAATTGCAGTTCCTCATATAAAGCAGTAAGAAATATGGGAAGAATTTTGTCTTGGGTTGCCTTAATTAAGGCAATACCTGTGATGTTCCGCACGGCAAAGTTTATGTTTATTCATAAGAAAATTAGGAAGGACAAGCATTTTCTTGCTCTCAATCTTGATCGTATGAAACACGATTCATCTTTTCGCCTCTGTGATATCTGGAAATGTCGTGAAACTGATGTCATATGCGCTGTTCCTGCAAAATCTGGTACCGGATGGGCTCAACAAATATGTCAGCAAATCCGTATGGGTGGAGATGATTCAAAAACAAATTTCAATCAGGATTTGTTAGATGCAACTCCATGGTTAGAGGTTGAGCTCAGTACTGCATTTGGTGAAGAGGGAGGTCGGCCAGTGAAGGTAGATCCTGCTGCTGGACCTGGTGCAATTGATATGAATGCAGATCATTTAGACAGCTCAATCCGTGTCTTTAAATCTCACCTCACTTGGAATCATTTAATTGGAACAAACTGCAAAAAAATCTATTTCTATCGAGATGATGTGGATACTATTTATTCTGGGTATCGCTACTTTTGTGGCCAAATTCTAGAGGTCGCTGACACTTGTTCTGCCCACCAATTCGCAACAATCTGGATTTACATGGGAAAAGTCGAAGAGAATCTGAAGAATCTAGTAGATTTCTGGGAAAATCGACATGATCCTACAGTTGAATTCTTTTTTTATGATGACGTCAAGGAGGACCATGAAGGAGCTGTAGAGCGGCTTGCTAAGTTGATGGGAGTCGAGCCTACACCTGAACTTGTAAAAAAAGTTGTTGAGCAGAGTACCATTAAGTACATGTCATCTGATGAACATCATCGTCGCTTCGATGAAATCCGTAACATTTCCACTCTGAAGCAGGCAGTTGGATTTGACGTTTCACAATATCCAAAAGTTAGTGGACAACCTCCAGAAGGCAAAATGTCAAATGTGAAGGTTCCAAAAGGTGGTGGCCTTGGGAGTAAAGCAACCAAGAAAAAAAAAATGGAACCAGGAAGAGATGAAGTTGAAGCATGTGTAAAAGAAATATGGAAAGAAGTCGTTTTTTCAAAGACTGGTTTTGAAGACATGAATGCTATGCGCGAGGCTTGGTCAAAAGAACGGACAACGTCATAAGTATTGAATCAGTCATTGTCTACTTCAGGGTAGTTTTAATTATTTTTGAGCCTTCCTTACAGAAATTTATGGATATATTTGCTTTTATTTTGGAAAAGTAGAATATTTTTTTTATAATGTAAGCAATGCGTAAACTTAATAATTTGTACAATATTCATATTCTTTGCTACACTCTTCCTGTTCTCTTCTCTGGGAGAGAAAGATTTGCTCTAGAGATGTAATGCACGTGGTCCATTATCTCTAGAGCAAATCTTAAATCACATCATTCTGAAATTTTTAAAATTTAAGGCTCACCTGGACTCTTTGATTAATAAAAAAGATTAAAACTGATGGGCAGAAGAAATTTAACTGATTTATCGCTCATACCCGTTTAGAAATTGTCTTAAGTATTTTTATACGGGAATAAAGAACCTAAATATTCTTATCCACATTTTTAATTATATACTTTAAATAAGAAAATTTGACGTTAACTTAGAAGAAAAGATTTAGGATGTTTTGATGGGTTTATTTTGGCTCAATATTCACATTCAGCATCAAATAAAAGTATACCTTCACATATTCTTTGTCATAATTTTTATTACAAATAACACATTATACATTTTATCCAAGCAATTCAAGTCACATCAGAGCCATCTAAGACATCATCTATTTCATAATTCTAATTGGAGTGAAAGAGGCGCAAAGATGGTGAATTTTAGTACACCTACAAGATCCTCCGTTGGTAAACGTGTTAAAACTGGGGATGGTGGCTCCTTATCATCAGAATGGAGGAGACGATCAGCTCCAAGCGCTGATCTTTGGTCACCTTCGAAATCTGTTCCAAAACAAAAAAAATCCACGATAGCGAGAAACATTCGAGTTGTTGCCCGCATTCGTCCCATGAATTATGATGAAACAAAAAATAATTCCTCAAATGTTGTGTTTCCAATTCTAGCTACTGTCGCGTCGCCTTTACGGACAAGCGCTTCTTTTACTTTTAATGAGAAAGTTTCAACACCAACGCAGAGACTTCAGCATCCTTTCCAGAATCATCTAGGTCCAAGTGCCTCTCCAGCTACTCCAGCCTCGCCAAGTAGAAGAGCAAGTAGCATCCCCACACCCAAAGCTGGATCTTGTCACAAAACACGACACTTGGATACGTCTTTATCGCAAAATGACAATTTAGTGAATTCCAATGCTGAAACCACAAGTACAAGTATCAGAATTGCGTCTTCGTCAAATAAAACATTTGACTTTGATGCTGTTTTTGGATCAAACTCCTCTCAAACAGAAGTGTATGAGCGATCTGTTGGCGATTCAGTACGAAGAAATATTTTTCGCGGGTTCAATACAACTGTTCTTACATTTGGTCAGACTGGAAGTGGAAAAACGTACACAATGAGTGGAAAAAATATTCAGGAAGAAACTTCATCACGAACAGTTTCTGAGATTGTTTCCAAAATGTCCAAAGAGTATGAAATAGATGAGGGCCGTAATATTGTACTTCCAGAAATTGAAGAAGAGGACGGAATTCTAGTTAGAGCAGTCAATGATTTATTTAAAGCGCGTTCATTGCAAGCTGGAAAAATTCAAATCAAATTGACCTACATTGAAGTTTACAATGATGAGATTCGTGATTTGCTAGCTGATCCGGTATGTATTGTCCAAACGAAAATGATCAAAAACTTGCGTTTTTCATACCTGCAATGTAATCCTAATAAACTCAATTGTTTCTTTGTAGATTTCTAATGGACATAAGGCCGACCTTGGGCTAAGAGACTATGGAGAAGGAGGGATTGCGATAAAAAATCTTACGAAAATACAGGTTACTAGACCCGAACACGTACGGGAATTGATTGAGGTAGGATCTCAACGAAGAGCTTCTGGCGTTACAAGTATCAATGATAAATCTTCGCGTTCACATGCAATCTGTACACTGCATGTCAGTATTTCTCCATTTCAAAAGGCAAGCACGATTGCTCCATCAATGAATGATAATGAGACAACGTATGCAAAGTTGACTTTGGTTGATCTGGCAGGTTCGGAGAGAATAAAAACTGCTAAAACTGAAGGTTTGCAGCAAAAGGAAAGTATCAGCATCAATACTGACCTTCATGCCCTCGGAAAAGTTGTATTGGCTCTCGCAGAAAAGAGAAACCAAGAGTCATCTCGCCGCCAATCTAAGATTCATGTCCCTTATAGAGATAGTGTTCTAACGAGGCTATTGCGTGACTCACTAGGAGGTAAGTAGTATGGTTAGAAACACATTAAGTCGTTTCAGATGAAGTTGATTTCTCACTTTACTAATACAAAAATTGCGTTACTATGTTAGGAAATTGCTGTACAGTCATGGTCGCGTGTATTTCCCCTGCAATTGAAAGTGTGGAAGAATCTGTATACACATTACGTTACGCCCAACGAACTCGATCTATCAAGAACTCAATCATTCGGAATGTATCGAAGAAAAAGAAATCCAACCCAAATGAAGTAGTTCAACTGAAACGCGAAAATAAGAAAATGAGAGACCTTCTTTGCAAAGCGTTGGAGCGAATTAGAAATATTGAAACGAGAGATCCATTTTCTGCAAGCGAATCCACGACAAACGAAGAGAATCCACAGATTCGTTTATTGAATGCCCTATCAGTAAGTTTCTGAAAATAAACCTATTACTTTCTTGACAATATATTTCCTCACATATCAAAATCCTCTTTATCATTCAAGATAATTGGTATCAATATAAACGAGAGAGACCTGCACAATTTATCCGAAATTGATTTGAGAAACTTAATTCTAATTCAACAAACTATGAAAAGTAATGACAGTCAAGATTCTAGGGACAAAGATGATAATATGTCCCAAGTATCACAGGTATCCTATCCTTCGACATTAGACGAATCCCTGACTACATTCAATACCCTTGGTAATGATACATTTTCGGGAAACTTCATGAACGACGGATTTGAAGATGAAGATTTTTCTCTTCAGGAAAAGGTCGCAGGTCTCACTTTGGAATTCAATGATTCAATTGACACAGATGAATGCAAGAAAATGATTGGCGAGGCCGAATTTCAAAGCGGAACTTCGAATGCTGGAAATCATAAAGAGCTTTCTGATTCCAAGCGTATTCTCGAGCAAATCTCAGTGCTTGAAACGCAGAAGCAGACGCTACATACATCTTTGACAGAGTTAACCAAGGAAGAAAAACTAATCTCAACCCAATTAAGTGAATTGAAGATAGAATGCATTGATTTAAATGATGAAAAGAATGCTCAAAAGGATGTCCTTGATTCTTTAAGGAAAAGCATTCAAGACCTTTCTGACGAGGAAGCGAAAGTAAAGCTACGTCTTAAAGAGTATAATGATATGACTAGTATCATGAATAAGCTTGAGGAAGAAAAAATTCTTCGCGAAAAATATGAATTACAAGCGAGTCAATTGAAAGAAGAATTAAAGCAGTATGAGATTGAGAAGGAAACAAAGAGAAAGGAATCTCAAGACTTTCTTGAAGAAGTTGACAAAGTCGAGTCAAAAAGGACTGAGTTGAAACGGCAAATCAGCGCTCTAGCCAAAGAACGCAATTTGCTCGTAGAAGAAGTTGAAGGCGTTCAGGATATTGCCGCAGTAAATCAGGAGCTATATGAAGAGAGAGCTGCTTGTGAAAAAGCTCAGAAAAAAAGCAGAGAATTTGAAGTAATGATACAAAAGTTGCGTGAAGAAAACTTAAAAATTGCATCAGAGAAAACGGATCTTCAAATGAGAGTAACGAAGCTTGAGCATATTGAGATAGAAGATAGAAATGCATGCGATTCAAGGTCAGTAGCTCCTACTGTTTCTTCCAGAACATCTGGAGGGTCTCAATATGACAACTTCAGTGTAGGTGCAATGACGATAGATAGCCATTCGATTAGATTACACGCAGAAAAGGTTCTTAATATGGCCAAAAAAGCAATCGAAAAGAAAGAAGAGACTGAGACTCCTTCACGCGCAGCTTTGCCTATCCCTCCAAGATCAATTAATCGCATACCAAAGACCCCAGATCGGAGAGATCGTGAAATTATTTCCATTGCTTCTGCGCATATTCCAAAATCAATGAAGAAAGAAAAGAAAGTGAACTTTGGTTCGACTCCTGAATCAAAACATCGTGATTGTTGCAGTAAGACTGACTGCACTTGTTTTTCATCAAGTTTCTCTGGAAACGCGCACCATATAGATTTCTTCTTGCCATTACTTGGCAAGGCTTGCAAATGCAACAAAAATATAGAAACTAATAAGATAAATAGTGATCCAACAGACTTGAAGAACATCCTGAGACCTTGGCAAGTTGAATTTCTATCTTCAGTTGGGATAACAACAGCTCGGCAACTCCTCAATGCTAGAAGAACCGAATCTCGTAATTTGGCCAAAGCGCTAATTACCTGGCGTAAATTGAAGAAAATGAAGCCCGTCAAACTTAAATCATGCTTCGTGGCATTACATATTTGGGCAAGGACGACTAAAATAACTCTGAGGACACACAAGCAAGTCATGAGAAGCAAAAACAATTTTGCGACACCTTTAAACATCCCACCAACCAATGTACTTGATATAGATTTTGGAAGGGATGATAGATCAATATCTACATTAGGAGATGAAACACTTGGTGAAAGAATGGAAATCTAAAGCAGCATGATATGGAATATCTAAAAGAGGCATAAAATGATGTATTTTGTCTATCGCTTTATGAATTTATAAAATGTATAAAAAGAAATGAAAATTATTTTCAGGAAAGTCTTTTGAATAAAATTTTCTTCTGTCTCGTGAATGTAAAAATCTTTTAAGCACTTCGTCGACAATTATCATCACAAATGTTAGTGTAAAATAGCAACTATAGCACAGCACTACTTGTGTCTAGCTCGTTCGGGCCATATCCAGTGATTTCAAACCAATCATATCTGTTTTGATCAATTTTACATAGAAATAAGCTAGACTCACACCACGATCCAAAATGTCACTACCAAAAATATTCCTATGAAATGGATTTATTCTTTATTCACTCGCTCAAGACTTTCAAATTGAACAATAGAGCTACCACGTAACACAACAGTACCGATAGAGGGATTGTCGTGTGTATTTTCATCTACTGTTTCTTCTAACACTAAGTTCATGAAAGCATCATACCCACGAAGAACACCAACAACCTTACGATTACCATTTAATGACAACCTCAACCTTTTGTCCTGTGTAGAAAGATAATGATGAGATGGATTAGAAGGATGAGAAGAAATGGGTCAGAAATACATCATGAAGGGAATTCAAGGAACTTGTCATTCTTTGAGAAAATCAAGAATCTTCCCTTACCATGTAACGTTTTAGGTCCGGGCCTTTTTGATGGCTACGCTTTCCTTCTGATTTCGCAGGTGGCATTTCTGTTCTCAATGGGTTCTTTGATTCAAAAAGCGACAACCTCCTTTGTGGCGGCGGACACTAAAAATATCTTAGCAAAAATTCTACGTTGAGTATTGTGGGTTACATACAAGAATTATTCTAGTAGAATTTTTTTTCAGCAAGCAATAACAATGCCAAAAAGCTGCCGTCAAGAACTCTAAAATGACAATGGTCCAATATCATTAGATAGTCTACAGATTGCAATAAGAAGTGGAGTCACGAAGATTGTTAACTCATTTTTGACACAAAAATTTAAAATCAAATAGAACATCAAATCAATCAGAACCTTTTTCTTTTAACTCTTTGCGATAATTACTACTTTTCACAACATAACTAATGCAATTATGATATTTAGATTAGTTATCATACGTTATTTAGCTTCAGTCTGCTTTGCTATTGTAGAGTATGAAAATCTAACTTCTCCTGGGTTTCCAGCAACATGTTGCATTGTTTTTATTCACTGCCCGAAAAAGATCAAATACAATTCAGTATGAAAAATGGATAAAATCAAAGCCTTCTTCTTTTGTTAGGAGAGTAAGTAATCGTATTGTCAACGATTTGAACTTCATCATCAACTTCATTTGTGGTGCTATCGTCATCATCATCCACTAAGTCGATTACAGTGGCACTTGAATTCGGTTTTGCTGACCTTCCTGTTAGATGAGACTTAATTGTGCCTACATTGTTCTTTCCACCATTTATTGAAAGGTCTATCGTTTTTGGCTTTGTTGAATGCAAATGCACTTGATAATTTTCAAACTTTCCTAAACCTAAAAATGAAAGAGATTTTCTACCACTTTTTAATTCTCTTCCCAAGTGAAAAAGTCTTTGTTGGTCTCTCTCCACAGGACCTAACTCGGACGAGGAAATAGTATCTTTTAATGAGTTCAGTGAAGATGAAAGGGAAAGCTCAATCTGAATTTCAAAATAATGGAAAAATAAGTCAGAGAAAAGAAAGAAGTAGAATCAAACAACCGTAGAAGTAATCAAGCTCGTACATGAGATGTAACAATAGAGAACTATAAGATTTGTGTCGATTGTCATTCTAAAGAACTTACCTCCTTTTTAGCGGAGTCGCTCGTTCTTATTATTGTTATTACTGGCATGTTTTTCAGAATTGTCAAATATGATGTGTGGGGTAACCTATTTTCAAAACTTGTGCTGCTGCATAGAAGGATGTGTCTTTCGAGTTTTCGATTAGAATTTCCTGCTGAATTAACAAGAGCGGTCAATATGTACCATATTCAATTTCTTGAATGAGGTTATAATTACTTATAAATAAATAAGTCGTTACCTAAGGAATTCGAAGCTTAATTAAGTGCGCTAAATACGGTACTACACAGATTAACTCTTAAATAGGATATTCATTTTCTATTAATTTGATTTTGTTCCACATGAGACATAGAATCTTGCATGGGCTTCTCCATATTCTTGCTTAACGAGGTACATTAGTCATTTGTGTCTGTACATAAATTGTAGTATAGTGTTTGCATTTTGAAGGCCTTACGTGGAAAGAAAATAATCAATGATATCTTTGGAATTCTTATTATTATATTAAATATAGGGATCATGGAGACTAAAATGAAATGAAAAAACTACAAAACTGCAGGAAAGATGATATTTATTACACAAATAAAACTAAATACCAGACGGTAAAATTATTTCAACAGCAGTAATAATGTTATGATTATGATATGAAAATAGAACGTGTTTTTAAGGATTGCGATACTTAAGTGAAAACAAACTTTACCATCTTCTTCACTTCTGTGCTATAATTTTCATGATGAGAAAAGTGTTGAAATTGTTAGCGGAAATTGTGTGGAAAAAATGAGAACGCACACATACTAGAGAAGAAATAGATTAAACTTTCCAAAGCGATTTTTTTGTTTCACTTCTTGTTTTATTACTGTTTATATCTATAATACACAAATCTAATTTACAAAAGACAAATACATTTCTAACATTCTATAACAATCCAGCCTTGAAATCGTGATGATTTGGTAAGTTGTCGAGAGAGCTTGATGCACCCTGCAGGTACTGAGGAGGAGGACCATAATCTTTCTTTTTTTCGTGTGGTTCTAGGCCTGTCATTAAGTTTGCTACCAATGGACCTATGGTTGAAGATAAAATTCCAGACGCACCAGTATCACTCAAAGATTTTCCACCGAATGATGGGGATGAAAATGATGACATTCCTGATCTAAAAGAATTGTAGGATTGAACTGAATTTGGAGTTGATGTGGTATTATAATTATAGCCATCTCGCCGACCGCTTCTGCGATTTGGAGAAAAGTTTGATATAGGGTGATCAGAGAGATTGGAGTCACTTCGATTAATGTCATGAATACGTTTCTTCTGGTTTGATCCATACGATGGAATTGAAGGGAGTAGTTTCGGAGGGTATCTTGATCTAGATGTTTCAACTTCGTTAATAGCTTTTGTGAGTATTCCACGCTGTTTCGTTGTTAGATAATCATTCCGGAAACTCAAGGTAAGAGGGCGACCACGGGCTTGGATTGCTCTTTTTACACTATCAAAGGTCCATCGACCAACTTCAACAGAAACCCCATCAAAAGCAACCAATCGAGACCCAAGGTTTGGACGTTCACTGTTACTATTATCATCGAATCCATGGAAACCGCAGACTAGAACAGCATCTATAGGTGTAGCCACTTTGCAAAATTCATCGGAAGATTTTTTTTCTTTCTCTGGATGCTTAACTGCATTTTCTGAAATTGATGAGATCATTCGAAGCTCGGCTGCAGTCCTACCGTGTCGACTATCAACGCGAACGTCCGTTGTCATAGCATCATTGAGAATACCTGAATTTAATTCAATTGGGACTTTTTGGAACTGTAGACCTATCTTTCTACCATCTGTACAGCATTTTTTTGCGAAAAATAAAAGGTTAGAAAATAAATATCCTAGTGGCATTTAAAATCTGATTTGATGATTACTTACAAAAAGTAAGATGGTACACTTCACCATGCTCTCTTTTATCGGTCATCACATCAGGGGCCTCTAGATCTTTTACATCATTTAGAGGGCAGACAAGTTTAGAAGTCGCTTGCCCATTGTCAGTTATGATTGACTTTGTTATCGACTGCTCCGAAGTACAATCGTCGTCCGCATTCAACTCGATCAAGGGATTGATTCTACCCGTGCTAGCGCTACTAACAGATTGTGATTCTTCTTCGGAAATATTGATAAGATGAGGTAAAATATGATTGTTGCGTTTACGATTGGATGTATTGCCGGAAAATATATTTTCTTCGTCTTCTTCATTAGCATTGATTGTCATCGAGTTCTCAATTATCCGATTTTGATTCTTATTCTGTTCCAAAGAGGTTCCCTTTCTTTTATCATTATTTATAATGGGATAGACTTCATCTGTCTGTATTGGAAATTCCTTTTCACTATCAGAACCATCTTCTCCGCCATTGGAAGAGTCATCTTCATAGAGACTTTTCTTGCTCACTAAACCATCATATGACGAATTCGTAAGTGAAGATACAGCTGGTGCCAGAGTACCCTTATCAATAGTTTTGGAGGGTAGCACAAGTCGTGTTGGGCGTAATGGTGATAGTGTTGTATTTAAAACTGAATTATTTCCGTCAGATGGTGAATACTGTGATGATTCTGTACTAGAATCGTGAGACTGCATTTGTTCATTCTTGGGATTCTCTTCAACCTTTAATTTCCCTTCGTCATTTTCTTCTATTGCTGTGGATTGTAATGGCAATTTGAGTGTTGTATCAGAAATAGGTTGTGGTTTACCAAGGTTGGATTTTACAATTGTGCTGGATTTGATGTTTGTAGAAGCATTTGCGGCACGAAACTGTTCATGCAATCGAAGTGTTGTAGCAAGATGCTCCTCTAGTTCATGAATTAATCTCGTTTCCTCGCCATTATGACCTTTCGCGTCCATATCTTGTATAAGCGAATCTTTTTGTTCCACAGTATTTATCAAAGATTTGACTTCATTTACTAGTACTTTCTTCTCCTTTTTCATCTGTTTTATGGTATCTCTCATTGCACAATTTTCCTCCCATAATTTGCAAACCAGTTTTTCTGCTTTGGACATTTTCTTTTCAGCAGCTTTTACTGAACTAGCGCTATTTTGTAAATCTTTCGCAATAGCATCTGCTTCCAATGTGATGAGTTGGATATTTTCAAGCAGCATTTCACATGCGTTGTGCAATGGAGGAAAATTAGAGCCAGCAGTATTTATTGCATCAAGTTTTTTTTGTTCCTCCGTCAAGAATGCAAAATTACTTTTATCATTCTTATCATCGTTTGGCCTATCTTCACGACGCGTCTTTATTTGTCTTGTCAAAAGTGTAATTGCTTCATTCAAATTGTTAAATTTATTTTTCCATTCGTTAGCGTCTTGGATTGCCCCATCTCGATCTTTCTCAACTAATCGAAAGTCTTCTAATTGCTTCTTCAATGAATCTACTTTTGAGCGTAAGGTTTGGATTTGATTTTGTTGTATATTCATTTGCTCTTTGCAATAAGGTAACCGTTCCTCCGTCAAACTTGTAATCCATTCTAGTCCAATCTCTTCATTTCTAGCTTCTAAAACTATTGATTGATAGTTCGACTTTGTTGAAGAAGGATCTTTCTCTAACTGGGTTGACTGAATTTGAATCTCAAATCTATACCGCCCATCTGGTAGTTTTTGAACTTCTTTCAAAGTCGTCCCCTGTAAGTCAATACATCCCCGAGGCTCTGTATCGTTGGGTGATAAAAAATAATAAAGATATGTCGACGGTTTCAAAACAAAAAAACGACGTTTGTATTGTTGCACATTCGTTCCAAGTTTATGGAGGAAACCTGCCTTTGTTGAATCACGAGCAAACGTGACTGCTGAAGTCTTGTTATCGTCGACTTTGGAAGTGGTATCTGTAGTTTGGGCCGAAAGTTGTTGATTTTTTTTCCTATTTTGAGCTACACGAAATATTTTATTGACAACAGATTTTGTAGAATTTATATATATATGCCCAGAAGCGTCTGATATAACACTACTTGCTTCTAAGTTAGTGGATTGATGGATATGACTGTCATTACTCATTCTACCTTTAACTGCTGGTTTCAGAATTAGCTGCGGTGAGTTATGATGTTGTGGACCACTTAACGATTCATTTTCTCTTTCATATTCTATACCATATGAGGAATCTTGCATATCAAGTAATGATCGAGAGCCGTCTTTGCTACCTGGATTCTCGACAAATGAACGTGAGTCCAAAGACCTACTTGATGATTGCATGCTCTGAGGTACCCTACTGTTTGGAAAAGCTGTTGAGGAAAGTCTTTGTTGTTGTTGTTCGTAGTTTTTCCTTGAATTCCTATCAAATGTAGTATTGTTAGATCTTCCCGAGTATGTAGAAGAATCATCGCCAATCAGTTGCTTCGACATGGTCTCAAATTCTCTTATTGAGTGTCGCCTCTCCATATTCTTGCGTTGTTACCTTTACAGCACACTAAGCTCTCATCCTACAAACCATAAGTATTAAATGATAGGATGCTTGGCTGTCCCAAATTTTGATCTTCCTTTTCAGAATCCAAACAACAGGTTGAACTCTGGACTTCTTTGCTTTCGAGACTAAATTAAGGCAGTTATTTTTTGCCAGAACGAAACAGGAAACTCATTTGTAGTTTAAAAATGAACGAAAACTGATGCACATACTATCCCATATAAGTACGAATAAATATTTAGAAATCAAGTCCCAACACTTACGAAAACATGTCATAACCATTCAAATCATTTTTAAAATTATATCAGTAACTTTACTCATGAAATGTGAATCGTTGGAATATATGAGAATTATGTTGGTGATGATGCAATATTCGTATTTTTTGGGAACTAATCATCTAATTACATCTTATGAAACCCCCTCAGATCAAAATGTCAACACAAAATTTGATTGACACGCTATATTGCATTTTGAATTCCATTGTGTATATTTTTCGTCGTGTCTGCGGTGATTATGAAGTGAAGCTCCGTTGAAAGTATAATCGACATGCTATCATTATGTTGAGGAATTCAATTTTGGTGCATCAAATGCAAAAAAATTATAAAAACAAAAATAGAATACGACACCGGTGAGATTCGAACTCACGCGCTCAAAGAGCAATGGATTAGCAATCCATCGCCTTAACCACTCGGCCACGGTGTCTCTTGCAAGCGGAATCCACGTCACGCTATATGTTTTATACATACTACTTCTAGACTACATACACATTCTATCTAAACACAATTACTACAATATTCAAAGTACAATAAATACCTATCTATTGTACATCATTCAATGGTTCTCAAAGGCACAATAATGGAAAAAATATTCACAAAATGTACAACTTGAATTATGAATGCATCACAGTATTGTATGATGAAATTCATTCTGAAGAGTATGAAGGATGTAGTTGTTGCATACTGGAGAACTTTAGTTGTGAATATTTGTGTGACATAAAAGAACCTATTTTGGATTAAAATGAAGACACTTACAAGGATTCTATGACAAACAGGATAAACGACACCATCAAATGTGATTTTTCGTAAAAAAGATTTGGAAATATAGTCCTGTCTAAGAAGAAGAGGTAGTTCCAGAACTTGCTATTGAGACCTGTGGTGGTATGAAATTTCTAACAATTCCTTTCTATAGAGAGTGCATTAATCTAAGAGAATCAGACACTGCATTGCATGAGATACATTGTCTGATTGTCCCCTTGCTTGCAGAGACTTTTCGTATTCTTATTGTTTAAACTAGTATTTAAAATATAAAAATAATATTAGAGATAAACTAATTCACAAAAGTTGAAATGATGATAATTATGAGCTTATTTTATTTTGACTAAACTAATTCATAAATTAAACATACAGGACATATTAAACACATATTGGAAACCACATGATTCCACAACAAGAGCAGCTGACACCTGTGGGCCAGACAGATGACAGCTGGTCTCTTATTCCATATGTCCAACAGAGCTGCCATTCACAGATGGCAGACAGCTGTTGGATGCTACTCATTGCATATGGATGAAACTGCAAGCTTTGCTTCAGCAGCTGCTTCCCTGTGAAGAGGAAGGCTTTGATGACTTTGGTTTTATTAATTTCAATGTCATAATGAATCGCTGCTAGTTTTTTATTTTTAACTATTAAAGTCACAGCTATAGTTTTAATTAGGTGATTGTGTCTAAACTTAGATTAATTTAGCCAAATCATTAAATGTATACTGCATCTGCATCTCAATATATTGTTGCTCCATCATTTGACGATGATGTTGCACTTGTTCTTGAGCCTGTTTCTGTGCTTGTTGCTGAATCTGAAGCTGGGCATGTTGGTGCGTTTGTTGTTGTTGCTGGCTCTGTTGCGTGGATTGGTGATTTGGACTAAATAAATTTGTGCCTGGAGTAGGCGGAGAAAAAGGAGCTTGACCAATCACCCTCACATTCATTTCCGCTTTTTTCTAAGATTAGGAGTCCTTGACCTTGCAAAGACACATCTGAAAGATAGGAACAGGGTTTCTATCGCCGTTGGATCCAAGGAGCGTCTGGAATCCGCCAGAACTTCCTCCTCCTCCAATGAGTTTCTCGGGATAGAACTGCTGATCACATGCAAATGGCAAATCTATTCTGATACGAGTGCAAAGATCCTCTCTGTCTTGAGAAAAAGACCTCATCTTCTTGAGTTCCTTCTCAAGCTCCATGCTTAGGATCTCAGATCCAACAATTGCTTGCTTGATCTGGCCCAAAACATGGCAGGAGTACTTAAAAGCAACCTCCAGCACCTTATGACCCCCATCAATGATCTTGGGGGTGATATTCTTGAACTTGACCAGGACAGATGGGATGAAGATATAGAGGAGGTCCATTCCATCATTTGGGAGAAAGACCTGGACCATGATGATCAGGTGCTCACCAATTCTTTTTGAAGAAAAGGATGGGCCTTTATTTTTTTGGGCGAACGTTCTTCCAGTTGATAGCCTACTAACTTGAAGAGGTGCCCTAGGGTACTAGGAGAAAGACTTCTTCGGCTTTGCTGGCGTCAGGGGCACGAAACTATCATCATCACTGTCATCATCTGAAGGAAAATTGTCAAGGTTGAGGGCTACAACAAATGATGTTAGCATCATATAAAATATAAAAGACAATTTTTTCTCACTTACAACTAAATCTATGCTCCATATTTTTTGTATTTCCTACTGGTCCGTCAAGATGCGGTGCCTTATCTTGATACTTTTTAAGTTTGATGACTACATTAATTCAAATAAACTGGTGGTTTCTCAAAAATAAGTCTAGAAGACTGGAGTAGGAAACATCAACATACTATAGAAATTTAATTACAATATATTCTAATAGACTATATTAATTAAATGCATACACATTCTCGTTTGAATAATACTCTATGTTCTAACAATGTCTTGACTATTGAATTGAGTATAAAAGTTATTGAACAGCAATAGGAACAGCAATGTGATGCCATTTGCAACACCTCTAACTAATACACGTGAATAAATATTTTAATTAGGTATTAGACTTCAGATATTTAGATTGTATGAAAAACATTGTGTGACAACCTTTTGGCAAAAAAATTATGCCTGGGTGCTTTTTGTCGAAAGATGCCGCGTCTAAAAATAAATTGAGACATTGAACGCACTATAACTTGTCTTCATCACAAAGCATTCTAATTTTTTCTTGACAACTTTATCATTACGATCTTAATGCAAACGTTGTTTCATCATTTTCTTTATTGGATTGATTGAGATAAATGGCTTTAGATTTTGTCTAAAAATGCAAAATGTGACAACTTCCAAAAGTTGTCTTAGGCTAATGTTTTTGATACCACCTTAATTCATTGCCCACTTTGACAAAACGCTTTGTTAGTATCTTGAGAACCATTTTGCCATTGGAAAATGCCGAATAAGACAGTATTGAATGAGCCGTGCGCTCTCGGAAAACGCTATTTTGTCTAAAACTTTTAGATTGTCTAAAAGTTGTTCAAATCAATGTGCTGATTGCAGGTAAAAAGGAAGATATCAACATGTTTAAGGAAGAATTCAAGAAAACTTATAAAATTACCGATTTAGGAAATTTAAAAAGACATCTTGGAATCTGGTTCGAATGGATAGAAACCGATGATGGCGAGAAGGCTGTTAAGATGCACATGGACGACATGGCAACCAAAATTGTTAAGGAATATGAAAAGTTGATTGGAGGATCAGTCAAAGAATGGAAAACACCAGGGTTTCCAAGCGTTAAGCTAATCAAACCTGAGGATGAAAGCGAAATCGTTAACGAAAAGGAATATTGTTCGATGGTTGGCAAGGTGATGTACTATGTGAACAAGGTGTGTCCAGTATGTTTGAGCATCACGAGAGAGCTAACCAAGTATTTTGCATGCCCTACCAAACTCCATTGGAAAGCGCTATCTAGACTCATTGGATATATCAAAGGGAGCGTTGGAAAAGGTAGATTGTTAAGGAAGCCGAAAGAGATGAAGATTGTCGTGTTTACAGATTCGGATTATGCCAACGGAGAGGACCGTAAAAGTGTGACAGGAGGAGTGATTACTTTAGGAGGTACTCCAACTCATTCAATGTCAAAGACGCAAGCAATCGTCAGCTTATCTTCGACAGAAGCGGAATACATCGCGTTGAGCGCTGTTGTACAAGAAGTATTGTTTCAGTCTCAGATCCTAGATGAACTTCTTGGAGAGAATCATGTGAAGCCGAGCCTGATATTCGAAGACAACATCGGAGCAATTTATTTAACGAAGAATTCTCAAGTTAGTCAGAGGACAAAACATATCGATGTTCGTCACCATTTTATAAGAGGAATGATTGAGAAGAAGGTCCTGGATGTTAGATTCGTGAAAAGCCGTTTGAATACCAGTGGCGTGATGACCAAAACGACTAAGGAGGACTTGTTTGTGAGGCACGAAAAGTCAATCAACAGTGGAAGGATTCAATATAATGCTAAGGAATTATGTGTCGATGATGATGAAGAAATCGATATTGAGAAACCGAAGGAGAAGTTGAATTTGGTTGTCGATGGTGTCGCAGAAGCAAAAAGGGAGGATGTCGAAGTGGTCAACGGAAACTTCAGTGAGGAGGTTCTAAGTGACACTTGGGATTAGAGTTTGAATTAGACGAGCATCTAAATACAGAGAATAATGGGAGTAGAACACTGTAAGTATTTTTGTTCTACGACACGATGAACGTTAAGTAATTAGATATGGGACTCGTTTAATGTCAATGTGGGAGTCGTTAAAGTTTAGACACAAAACGCTCAGATTCTATACGGATGGAATTCGCGTAGAATTAGAAGAATAGTTAAAATGTCATGTTGTGAATTTTTACCCACAATTTCTAACTGATAAATATTAAAATAATATTGGTTACGGAAATAACTCTAAAAGTCTATAGATCAAGCCGTTTAACAATTGTGCGTCTCAAGAAGGATGTGGTAAGTGAAAAAAATAATTTAATTGTTTTCTCTATTCCTTGACTCACCTTTCTTTAGATTAAATGGAAAAACAGGCTTCTCCATGATAATGGTTTGGCTTGTAAAGTCTCAGTAGATGGAACTGATTTTCAAATTCCAACTACTGAGCCATACGACCGCTCCTAGTATTCCCATAAATTCACAAAAACCAGGAGTGAGGTATGAGGTGGGCATTGGTCGATTTCCAAATTCACCTGGTGATCATAAAGATGCAGTACTCAATGATGGAGGAAACATGCTTCTAGATTGGAATACGCTATTGTTCATGAAAATAAGGAAAGACAACTTTTGGCTTGATTCCATGACGGTGCGCGCATCTGTAAACGCAGTCAATCTTCATCATGAAAATTCGGTTTTCCGCTCAGGCCATCAAGAGGCTGACAAGTTTCTTGATTACAATAGGATTGAGCTTGAAGGTGAAGGTCAAGACGAAAGAAAGGAAACGTTTCAGGGCATCTCGAAACTATGTCTCATTTTGGCTCATGGTCCTGATAATTCCGCACATTACCAAGTCGCAGTGTTTGATAAAGAAAATAAACGGGTTACACTCTTCGATCCCCGGACAACAGGGTTTTCAAATTTTTCTTCCATTACACAGCCTCAAAAAGAAGTGATAGCAAAAGCGTTGAAGTTGCTTGGTTGGGGTTCCAGTGATGGAGCAGTGGAGTTAGTGTTTAGGGAGTCCTTCCGAAATAACCCAGGAGCTAAATGGTTTGTAAAGGTTGTTGTTGTTGGAGGTGAAGGCTATACTGTCGGTAATTGTTGGCCTTTGGCGTGTTTAATCTACAACAACATAATGAAAGCACCCGAAAATCATAATTTGGAGAGTATGGCGAATGGGGTGCCAGTCATATCCAGTGAGACCAGGCTTGAGCTCGTGACGATCATGAAACGCATCCTGGGGCCTCTGATCGAATGAGAAGTTTCAAAAAAAGGAACTTTAAGTGAGATTGATCAAAAGAAGATCCAATTAACAAGAACGGTCCTCAAACTGAGAAAGTTCGAAGATCACACCGAGCCTAAAAAAAGCACTTGTGTCTATGCTAATGAAGATCATCAAGAATATATGTTTTTGATGCCGTTTTCATCCAAGTTGCTATATGAAATTCCTTCTATCGAAGCAGTTTGTATATGAGAGCGACACCAGTCAACCCAGAGTGATGTGCTGTTTTTGCAACATTAATATATCCGATATATCCACTACCCAGGATATAGGTATTTTGAATTTGAAGACACTTTGTGTTGAAGACTTTGTAACGTTCCCTCTAGACATGGACACGCGTGATCTGTACGAGAAAGTCTCTGAAGTTGCTCAGAAATACGATCCTGGAAATATTCATGGACTGATGGATATACCGGTTAACCATCCAGATGCATTATGTGATAGTATTGTGAACGCTGCAAGACCTGGTTCGTGATTAAAGAGGGAAACAAATGTACTAGGATTGGAAAGACAAGATTAGAAATGAAAGACATCATCAAGACTGAATTGACTCGTGGCTTTGGATATCTAATTGTGATGACAGACGGAGAATATAAAGCTGTGACTCCAGAAATACTCGATGTTGACACACCAGAAGATAGGTCTTGGGAATATTCACACACGTTGCAACGGGCAGCGGCAAGGGTTGCCATGTTAGAAAGGGAACGCCTTAATAGCACAGAACTCCGTAGATCCTTGCTATAACCTTCGGAAGTGGGCATAGGAAGTGACAACAATTCTAGTTCTAGTTCTAATGGCCGCTTTGTGGTTGATGAAGGATCTGATGATGAAGAGGTAGCAGAAGAAGACGAATTGAGCGATGCAGAAGGTGCAGAGGGCGCAGAAGATTCGGGAGTGGGTGAATATTTTCCCAAGGTCGACAGTTTGGAGGAGTATTCTCACCCAAAAATGTTCGAGTGGAAATCTGCTTTCATCTTTAGGTTCGGATCCATGTTGTTTAGTACAGAAACTCGAGAAGAAGGTAACAATATGAACGAGTGTTTTAAAAACATGTTCAAAGAGCCTAAAAATGCAAAGCTGTGCTGCGTTTGCCAACAACCATTTGAGTCTATGATTCCTTTGTTGTTTCATGTGCAGCATAGGTGCCAAGTTGCCATCCCTTGTGATGCAAAACACGCCAATTGCGTACTCTATCAACGGTACTGCTCAAAGACTGTTGGTTGCCATGAATAAGATTTTTTGTCTGGATCCATGGACCCTTCAAGTGTGGGTTCCCAGACATCTTAATTTTTTGCTCTGCCATCAAGGGCAAGCTTTTGAAGGCCAAGGAGCAAGTAGATGTTGATGATGGCTCTCCAAGACAGAGGAAACGAAAGGGTATTGTCAGGTCTCGCCATGAGACCTGCAACAAATGGTTTAAGCAATTTGGTGCCTTGAAACAAGTTTTCAGGCACAGCATTAAAAGGCACAAAGACGTTTTCACTGCAATTGCAATGATTATGCAAATTACAATTGAAAATGGTAATCTGCTTTTTCAAGTGGTTGATTACAAAACTAAATCCATTAACTAGTTGTTATTAAATTACTAAAAGATAAGAAGTTATTCAATTAAATTTTGTGTTTATATGTTATTAATTTATTATACAGTAAAAAATTCAAACTCGATCTTCTCCTTCTCATCCCCATCGGTCGACTTCAAACGCAAGCGCATACTGAATTTTCTTTCCTCACCTTTGAATTCCTTCTCTATGTCAATGTACCAGTAACTTATCAAGAACTGGCTTGCTTGAACATCTGCATGAGCAGGCATATCAACATGCAGATGTCAATCACTACTATGTAGCTTACTTCTTTGTGAAGGAAGTCTGTGATTTGATGAAGAATGAAGTCTCCAGTAGCAAAATCAATGAGTTGGCAGAAAGCATTTCATGCTTCTCTTGTTAACGTTGCAAATTATGATGATAATAACAATAATCAAAGTAAAGGCAGTGTTGTAAATTATTTTTATATTTTAAATACTAGTTTAAACAATAAGAATACAAAAAGTCTCTGCAAGCAAGGGGACAATCAGACAATGTATCTCATGCAATGCAGTGTCTGATTCTCTTAGATTAATGCACTCTCTATAGAAAGGAATTGTTAGAAATTTCATACCACCACAGGTCTCAATAGCAAGTTCTGGAACTACCTCTTCTTCTTAGACAGGACTATATTTCCAAATCTTTTTTACGAAAAATCACATTTGATGGTGTCGTTTATCCTGTTTGTCATAGAATCCTTGTAAGTGTCTTCATTTTAATCCAAAATAGGTTCTTTTATGTCACACAAA
>Ga0209092_10001423_pt1 | contig 23371 bp, 15 predicted proteins | sample FraStrMetagenome_FD_187446 | JGI IMG/M metagenome (GOLD analysis project Ga0209092, IMG submission 187446) | Marine eukaryotic phytoplankton communities from Arctic Ocean - Fram Strait ARC3M Metagenome (SPAdes) (version 2) | ecosystem: Environmental > Aquatic > Marine > Oceanic | place: Fram... | reverse complement strand
TTTTATATTATTATTTTATATCATTATAGTAATATTTGACTAATTTTTATTCTATTTCTTTTTTAATTGATAAAGGAAAACTGTATTATCTTGTAAATATGTGCAGAGAATGTTTTGAAGCTAAGGATGAAAATGCTTGGAAGATTGTTGAGAAAATGGTGTCTCCAGATATGAGTAATGAAACTGTAAATGAAGAAGAAAGAAATATTTACAAAAATTATCTCAGGGGATCAATGCTCTATTCTGATGACGAGTTTGTCAAATTGGATGGTGACGAAGAGGAAACAACTGAGAATCTATGTCTTCATTATGTTGCGTCATATTTTTATCAATTTCGCAAATATTTTAAAGATGAGGAGTATTTGACTCTTATTACCGATAAGAAGAAAGCTGAAAAAGTGGAATTGGTCAGAAAGATTTACCAGGCTTGCCCTGAGGCATTAACAATGAAGAATAAAAAAGAGCTTGAAGTTCTAGAAGGGTCTGGAGATGATAAAAAGCCTGGAGATCCAAAAGAACTTGTGGAAAATCAATCACCGAAAGAGATTATACCTGCAGATATTATTGATGAATGGGATATCTTTGCTCCAATACCATCACCGGATGCAGCATTGCGTGACTCTAATTCAAAAGGTTTTCGTGATATTCCGTCTTTTAAGTGGAGAGTTCTTTGTACTGATAACGATTTGAATGAATGGCATATCAAAAACATAAAATTTTATCGATCTTTCGATGGGTTAGATGGTACTCAATTTGAAAGTGATACATACGATTGGATTCATTCATCTTCACCAAATGGTAATAATATAGCATTTCCAGACGAGATCATTGAAAGAGGCGAAATTATCACTAAAGGTATTTGGTTAGGAATACATCTTCATCAGCCTGAAGTAGTGCGAAGTATCAGATTGACCAATGGAACTGCATACTCTACTAGTTCATTGAAAGTGCAATCATATAATGAACTAACTGACGAATGGGTAACAGTGTGGAATCTTGAAGATTTGAGTACAGATTCGACAGAGCAATTACTCAATCACGTTAAGGGTATGTTTGTTTTGTGAAAGAGAAAAGTTTCATGTATTTATTTCATTTGAACTCATATTATATTCTTTTAATTTTGCCTCCATCTCTTTTTTTCGTTAGCTTCATCTCTACCTTTACCATATGGATATTATAAAATCACAACTGCGGAACATCCTTTAACTCGGATGCCAGCTGGTTGTTGTCTAGAGTGCGGAAGATCAGGATCAGAAAAAGACGTTCTTGATGATGGTACGCATTATGTATATGCACATAAACCGTTTTGGAAAGAGTATTCTATCTCCATTTGGGAATTGCAGCCAGGGCAGGTCTATGGAAGTTATAAAATCGTTAGACAATTTGTATACTATTGGAGCGCCTCTTTGGATCATAGATTTTGGATTTCTGATGGTCCATTTTACCTTTGCGCAGATTCAAGCCAACAAGGAGATGAGGGTGATTCATTCAGTCATATAGTCCGTACGCAACGAGACGCTGATAAGGCTACTAACTGGAATATTCAAAAAATAGATCCCGGTAATAATAAATGGAAGATTACAAGTACCAAAATGAAAAATGACAATGATGTTGAGATTCAGGATGGTGGTTTGGGATTGTGTGCCTGGGGTCCAATGTTCCAAGACTCCAAAATTAAACGAAGTGATCAATCTTCTTATGTCCAAGTTTGCAGCAATGATGAATGGGCGACGGAATGGCAACTGCAAAAAGTGGAACATAGTGCGATACCAGTCCTAAGTACTCCGGGAAAACTGAAACTTCACAATGCATCGCAAAGTTCAACTCACCCTACAGATGGTTCTTTGATCAAATCTGGACCCCAATTGGCCATTGATGATAACACGGATGGTGACCGTTTTGAAACATTTAGTGTGACACACACCCAAAATGAAACTAATCCATGGTGGGAAGCGTCTTTGACAGATGTGTCTTTTATCAAAAAAGTTACAATTTACAACCGCACAGAGTTTAAACCGGAAAGAATTATTGGGTTCAAGCTCAAAATATATCGCCTAACTGAGGTGATGTTTGAGTTTCAGGACGATAGTAGTTCATCTAAAGTATCGTATGATATTTTTCCAAATGTTGTTGGTGATAAAGTCCGTATTGAGCTTGAAGGAGACGATAGAGTCTTATCTCTTGCTGAAGTTGAGTTGAATGGTTTTTATTTGCCATAAAGTACAAAGTGAATTTGGAATCAGAGTCTTTAATCCAAAGTGTCATAATTGAAGCGACATATGACAATGATTTAGTTGGCGTTAAGCTTGTAATAAAGCGCGGCGGTACGAAGATTTATGAGTTTCAGGATGATAGGAGTTCATCATGACTTGTCTATGAAATCTCTGTTCCAAATGTCCTCGGTGATGAAGTACGTATTGAGCTCGAAGGGAGTAGAAAACTTGCTCTTCTTGAAGTAGAGGCGTATGGTATTCCTTCGTAGTCAACATCACATTCCTAGAAATAACCTTCCATAGTCGAACCATGCATATTAACACAATCTGTATTTGAGAAAACGTCTATTGTGCTTTCCATTCAATTTCTTTTTGTCATTTACATCTTCATATATTTTTGTATTTATTTGCCTCAAGATCCAAACATTTCTCGTTTCGTGATGAAATTATGGATGTGATATTTCTTTGCAAGCACGGAATTGCCTTACAATGAACAAGGGATCAAAATCACTTTTTAGTAACCGTAGAAATTGTTGGGAATCTAGAATCGGAACGTACGAAGAAGGTGAAGTTTGACGATGGTGTCGATAAAAGGAATAAGAAGAGTTGCTTAATGAAGAATATTACATATGCTGACGTTCTACGTAAAGATATGTCACAGATAAATTATGATACGCACTCACGCGTATAAATGGTATAAATAAATTATGTGAATGAGAAATAAGCTATTTCTCATTCAATAAAGATAAGACGTATTGTAAACGATTAAGTTATTCACTTTACATTAAAAGTCATCGCTGATTCAAGTTAAAGGTTTGATATCACAACATGTGACAATAAGACCAATTCTATTTATTATTGTCAACAAAGAATATCGAATTTAATATTTGATATTCTATTTTGAAATGATAATTAATGTAGAGATAATAATATTAAGCTCACAATTTATAAAACCAGCAAAATACGAAGAAATAACAGTTTATCAGATTGCTCTTTTAGAAAGTACAAACTTTCTTATTTCGCAAACAAGTTACTCAATTGATATATCCATTGGTAACTTATCCAAATCGGCATTGTCTACGAAAGATTTCTTTTCTCGACCTAGCCTTCAATCAACCTAACTAAAGGTCCGTCCACTTGCACTGATTTACAAGCGGAGACGATTAATCCCTTTGGTTACCTCAGACAGTCTAGTGAATCATAAAGCCGTTCTTACTGCATGTTCAGAAGAGTTCCTAGAAGATTCCTAACAGAACAGCAGACACAAGCGTATCAGCAGTTCCTTCTTACCAATCCATCAGACGATCAGCAATTAGAGTATTTTCGAAACAATTTTGAAAATCTTTCCGCGCAGCAAATTTTGGATTTGTTTCGAATTTTGAATTCTAGGTCACATCCACAAGAAATTCAAATTTTGGCAATTAATAGAGACCTTAGAAATCTATTTGCACAGCAGCCTAGAGTACATCAGAACATGGCACAAGTTCCAGCACAAGTTCCAGTGGCCCCAATCGAGGCGTTCATCGATGATCCGTTCCACGGGAACATCAATCCCGGAACGAAAACAGGAGCACAGCTGTACCTTAAAGCCACGGCGGTGACAAAAGAAGAAGACAAATTTGATCTCAACATGTCTTCTGCGCAGAAGTTCCTTGACCTCATGACCCAAGATGCTGATGCATTTGGATGGGGAGAACTGGTTCGTGCCGTTCCCATTGCGCCCAATGATGATAAGGATTTGTTAGTGGAACATAAAATGATCACTTTACCTATTATCAGAAAACAGGCACACATTACATGGCAAAATCACGCATTCGTGGATCCGCCTGACCAAGTTCCTGAAGCCCAGGATGTTTCCGTTTTGGACCCCGCGAATGATCAAAACCATAGAGTTTCCTTTTACAGGAGGGTGAAAAGTAGAATGATCGCAAAAAGGATCCTTGGTAGACTTAAGGCAGCTGATTATAAAATCTTGAAAAATAAGGAATCTCAATACAAATGGACAGGCAATGGCAAAGTTGAATATGATGGACCTACCATTCTTTGGATCTTGTTGCAGTCTTGTAATCCGTCAACTCGTGTTGGAGTGTCGGAATTAAAATCAGACTTACGAACAGCAACTTCTGCAAAGTTTAAGCATAACGTCAAGGATCTCACTGATTACATGAGCTCGAAGTTCCGTGAGATCAGAGAAAAGGGTCAACAGCATCATGATTACTTGCTGGATCTCTTTAATGCGCTTGAAACGGTCCCAAATGATAACTTTACCTATTTTGTTCGAAAAGAAAGACAAGCATGGGAAATCGGTGGCATGAAAGAAGCAGATCAGCTAGTTGCTGAAGCCATGACGATTTATAACAACGCTGTATCGTCCAATCGTTGGGAATATTCGGATCCCAAAGACGCTAAAATCATTGCCTTGTCGACTAAGCTAGAGGAACTCGAGAAGCAGGTAAACTTTTCGGCACATTCAACTCAGAGTCAGTCATCCAATTCCAAACCAAACGACAATAAGTCCGGTGGTAATAATAGCAAATACTTAACCATCGAAGATTGGAGGATGAAAAAGGGTGAACAAACGGTGGAACGCGATGGTAAAACTTGGCACTGGTGTCCAAAGCATGTGTCTCAAGGCCGCTATGACGGCCTGTATGTGACTCATAAGCCGGAAGACCATGACGAATGGGCAAAGAATCGCAATAGGTTTAAGAAAAATAAAAAGGATGATGAAAAGAAGGAAGATAAAGACAATAATTCCTCTGCTAAATCTAGTGATAAATCTCTAGCTCTCTCCAATTCGTTGAAAGCTGCTCTACTCACCAGATGCGACCTCACCGCAGCGCAAGCAGATGCCCTCATTATGGAAGCCAAAGAAGAGGCGGATTTTTAACTAGCCAGGAACAACTAGGCGACAAATGTGGAACACCATCATGGTATTATTTTGGTTTTCCATTTTTGGCGATGTTTCGATTGGCAAGTTTACTTTATCGCCTGATATATTATATTAATGTATCCAACATTAAAATATTGATATTGACAATATCTAGATCCATGCAGACCTATTCAGTGCAACTGATACAATGGTGGTCCTGGTGGACTAGTTTTATCCTACTTTACTTACTTCGTGGGATTGGAATCATGTGTATCCCTATATACACTAGATTATTCATGCTTCTTGATGTCCAGTTTCAGATACAGAAACCACGTAAAACAAAGATAAGAAAAAGGAATACTTTCACATTTTGTTCGAATTATTATATCCTTCCTTTGGCGGCAAAATTATGTGTCTTCACAGAAGCCTTTAATGTGCATTCGCAACACCTAGCGTTACTGCGCAAACCAATGTTAGTAGTCCACAACTCGTACGCTACATGGATAATGATGAAATGGAAATCGCAAAGAGAGAATATAGGATATTTTCCTCCGTATGGATGGCCCATGAAAATTGCATATGTTGCCTTTGCGATGTGTTCTATAATTGTGGCTATCAAGATAGGATACAAAAGAATTTTACTAAGTAAAACTCAACAAAAACAGCATCAATCAAACACAAGTTTTTCTACTTCAACGAGCCATTCGGATATGAGATCAGAAGTTTTTGATGCAGATTCCGATACTATTGTTGTTGATAATTCTGCAAACTGTATCATTTGGAGGCATAAAAGAAATTTTGTGCAATCTACTTACACAAAACTAGACCCGTCGTTGCGACCTAATATTTCCACTGCATCTGGTCCAGGTTCACCTGTTGCAATTGGAGACCTTAATTTGGGATGGTATGATGACAGCGGTCAATATCATAATTTTGTGTTAAAAAATGCTTTTCATATACCAAAGTCACCAGTTAATGTTTTAGGACTGAGTGCTTTCTCTAAATCCATTGGTGATTACAACAGTGGAGGAACAAGAATAAATTCATCGGGAACAGAATCAATTTTCTCGTGGAATAATAACAAATGTCAAAGATCTTTTTCGCATTCTGAAGCAGACATGCCTGAACTTCCAGTGAATGACGGATATTCAAAATTTCATAAGTTTTGTAACTTCATTGAGCACATTCAACCAGTAACAAAACAATGTTACAGTGCTTTCAGAACAGTCGTCCAGAATCCTCTGCAAGATGTTCCTTATAAAATCGGTGAAGAAGTTACTTATAAATACGATGATCATGTTGAAAAAGGCATCATAGATAAAATAACTTTTGACTTAGAAAAGAAAGATCATGATTTCTGTATTATTTTCAAAGATGGAAGAAGAGTTATTGCGAATAAAAATAGTATAATGGCGGATGATGAAACTGACATATCACAAGTTCCATATACTTCGGAAGAATTTCTCCAGAATGCAAAATGCCTTACGCAAGAGGAACTCAATTTGCTCAAACATCCTTTACCTCTGTCTTCGTTGCAAAGAGAATGGAAAATTCTCCATGATAAGCTTGGGCATATCCCATTTGCAGACATGGATAAATTAGTTCAGAATGATGTTCTTCCTAGTAAATTTCGCAAATTAAAAGGAAAACCGATATTATGTCCATCATGCATGTTTGGACGCATGAAAAAGAGGGCATGGCGTTCTAAAGGTGCCCAAAATATAAAGCACATTAGAAAAGAAAGTGAAAATTATCCTGGAGCAAAAGTCTCAACTGACCAACTTGTAGTAGCTCAGCCAGGACTTGTACCCAGGCTATCAGGAAGGCACTCCACTTCCAGAATTTGTGGTGCTACTGGATTTTTGGATCATAATACTGGATACAGCTATTCATCTATGCAAACTTCATTGGATGGCGATCAAACGTTGGCAGCAAAAGATCAATTTGAAAATCATGCGGCAACTTGTGGTGTCACAATAAAATCCTACAGGGCGGACAATGGAAGGTTTGCTGAAAAGAGTTTTAGGGATGCTGTTCGGGCGGCTAGGCAAACTATTGATTTTTGTGCAGTGGGAGCCCATCATCAAAACGGGCTAATTGAACGACATTTTCAAACTATGGCTACAAGAACTAGAACTATTTTACTACATGCAAAAAGACACTGGCCAGCGATGATTGCTGTCCTGCTGTGGCCTTTTGCATACAAATATGCTGAAATGCTTCATAATAATTGGCATTTAGATGCAAATGGAAAATCACCATCCCAGAATTTTTGTTCATCGCCACAGAGAATGGAACTCAAAGACATCCATACTTGGGGATGTCCTTGTTACGTATTAGATTCTAAGTTACAAACGAATAAAATGCTGTCGAAGTGGGAGCCACGATCCAGACTTGGAGTATACTTAGGCCATAGTCCATGTCATGCGGGGTCAGTAGCGTTGGTGTTAAACCCAAGGACACTTCATGTGTCTCCGCAGTTTCATGTTGTTTTTGATGATGATTTCACAACAGTGCCTTATTTATCGTCGCATGATATACCTCCGAACTGGACTACCTTACTACAACAAGCTGAAGATGTGTCAGAGGAAAATTATAATCTAGCAAAGGATTGGATGAATACGCAAGAAAATCCATCACAATATTTACTACATCAAGAGGGAGATATGAAAGACATAGTTGTATCAGAAAATAAGAACACTGTTTCTCTTAATTTATTAAATGAAGAAAATAAAGATTCTCCAAATTTAAAACATCCAAGTGATTTAGAGGGAGATAAAAACCAATTTCAACTACTAGAACCAACTCTACCGGATATCAATGATATGACATCGAAAAGATCCACCAGAAATAAAACTCCGTCTAGAAAAGCTTTGGAATCAACAGATAAGGTTGTCAGGAAAATGTTTGGTCTCGCAACTAAAATCCACATGATAGAAGCTTTTGATCCACAGAAACAGATGTATGCGTTTGTGAATCACATCCAAAATATTAATCAGCTATTCGATGCGACAATCAATCAGTCGCATTTTTATATATTCAATGCGGTTGCTGAGACTAATGATGTTTATACATTGTCTCAGATGCTGAAACTTGATGACATTCGTGATTTCGTCCTGGCAATGATAAAGGAAATAGATGATCACCAATCAAGAGGACATTGGGAATTAGTTGAAAGAGTGCACTTACCAAAAGGTGCCAAAACTATTTTGAGTGTTTGGGCATTTAAAAGGAAAAGATTGCCGGATGGAACAATATTAAAGCATAAAGCCCGCCTCAATGCACATGGAGGGATGCAGAGGTGGGGAGTGGATTATTATGAGACATATGCGCCGGTTGTGAATTGGATAAGTGTGAGAATCATACTAGCATTGTCATTAATTCACAAATTAGAATCAAAATCGATAGACTTTGTACTTGCCTTTCCGCAAGCCGACTTGGAAAGAGATGTATTCATGGAGCTGCCATATGGTTTTGAATACGGTTATAGAGGTCAATATGTCCTGAAATTGAAGAAGAATTTGTATGGGTTAGCTGATGCATCATACAATTGGTTTCAGAAACTTACCGAAGGGTTAGAATCTGAAGGCTTCCAGAAATCTGAGATTGACCAATGTGTTTTCCTGCGAAAAGACTGCATAATTCTCGTTTATGTTGATGACATGATTGCATTGTCGAAAGATAGTCAAGTGTTAGTCGATTTAGTGAAAAACCTGCAGAAGAAAAAGTATATACTCACCAATGAAGGTCCAATATCCAAATATCTTGGTGTGGATGTCAGGAAGCATAAGGATGGTAGTTTTGAGTTGGTGCAGCCTTTCTTGATCCAGAGAATAATAGATCTATTGGGTTTAGAGGGAGATAGCAAACACAACACAAAACCAACTCCAGTAACAAAACCATTATTGCACAAGGATGTGGAGGGTGAGAGCAGACACAATTGTTGGAGTTATCGCAAAGCAATTGGAATGTTAACTTACCTCCAAGGGACCTCCAGGCCAGACATATCAATGGCGGTCCACCAATGCGCGAGGTTCTCACAAGATCCGAAATTATCACACGAAAGGGCTGTGAAAAGAATTGGGAGATACTTGCTAGGAACGAAAGAGAAAGGTATTGTTTTTAAGCCAAATTGTGAAAAAGGCTTAGAATGTTTTGTAGATGCAGATTATGCTGGAGGTTGGAGCAAAGCGGATGCAGAAAATCCAGATAATGTACTGTCACGTACTGGATACGTGATATTCTACGCAGACTGTCCCATAGTGTTCATAAGCAGAATGCAGACTGAAATAGCACTCTCAACTGCAGAAAGTGAGTATATAGCCTGTTCAACGGCTATGAGGGATGTAATTAGCCTAATGCAGCTAATGAAAGAAATAGGAGGTATTTTTCCGTTGCATATGCCTAAACCTATCGTACATTGTGATGTTTATGAAGATAACGAAAGTTGTATTGCCATGGCAAAAAGGAGGAAATTCAGCCCACGGACAAAGCACATCGCAGTAAAATACCATCACTTCAGACGGTTTGTGGATAAGTCCATCATTATCCACAGCATTGATACCAAAGAACAAACGGCTGATATTATGACAAAACCTGTGGAAGTAGGTCTATTTCAACATTTGCGCAAGAAATTGTGTGGATGGTAGCTAAAGGATCGAATAATGTATACACAGGATACATTGAATTATCAAGAGGGAGTGTGACAATAAGACCAATTCTATTTATTATTGTCAACAAAGAATATCGAATTTAATATTTGATATTCTATTTTGAAATGATAATTAATGTAGAGATAATAATATTAAGCTCACAATTTATAAAACCAGCAAAATACGAAGAAATAACACAACAGAAATATCACGAGATATTAAATTTGGCGGTCAAAGCGGACAGCAATTTTGGAACATCAGCAGGATATGAAACTTTTACATACGTACACTCAACTGGTCCCTTCGAATCGATTGTTTGATTCTCTTTCAAACACTTTAGCTTGCATCCAAATCAGACATTGATGATTTGCCTTTTACAACTGCATTTGAAAAGAATGATTAATCTGTAATTTTCTCGCTTCATTTTTTGTTCGTTCTCGTTTTTTTTTTCGCAAAATACGAGAAACGAAAAAGACCAACTTCACAATCATGAACACACATACAAAAAGTCATCTTTAAGGCTAATTTGATCTATATTATGTGTTATTTAGCTTCATAATCGATTCCTTCTGATCATCTTCAAATGATCTTTAAGGCTAATTTGATCTTTTAAACATCATCAGAAGAACTCACTCCCATTTTGGAAGAATCCATCCATCTTCAGAATAGAGACGCTACTTTTTTCTCTCGTTTTTCACTCAAAACAATCATCATATCATGTTTCAAACTCCATTACCTTCATCCTGTCCGAGATATGTCCAAGATATGTCCAAGATATGTCCCAGCTTCGCAAGTTACTCCGGACTCCATCGATAATCTGTCATCGCAAAATATCACCCTGTTCACGTAAGAAGCAGAAGAGATTCATTTTGGATCACCAGTCCCTCGCAATTACTACGAACAATTATTCTCCTCAGATTCCGACAGTGATCATTCGATTTCATCAAATTCCGACATGTCCATCTCAGATAATAGTTCCATATTATCCTCATCCGATATGTCTATCTCATCAATAGAATCCATTAGTATCAACTCAAACGAATATTGCGACTCGCATCATTCAAATGCAAGTCATCAGCTTTCATCAAGCACCACTACAGATGAAGACTCGATAAGTCTATGTTCAGTTGAAGAATGGCATGACGGTAATGAAACATGGGAAATGGCAAAACTACTAGATGAAAAAAGTATCAACAACCTGCTGGGCATAGAAGAAATATCTAGACCCATTCAAACAAAAGAAGTCCAACAGGAGAATGAAGTAGACAAAATTGGAACCTTCAATATCCTAAACAACTACGATCATGATATCGCAGCTTTCCTTATGATAAAAGAAAATATAACATTTCTGTCCATCCAATAACCGTTTCCTATTTCCAATAGCATTGGAAAATTCTTGGGCCAATTATCGTACATATGAACTCGAATCGGCCAGAATATGTTGTTATGAGACACCATTCCAAATCATACTTTTTGATTCTTGAAAATGGGGAGAAAAAAATGTTTCACCATTTCAAAGCTCTCATAACGGTCGAGTCACATGCATCGCTTTTGGATTCGATGGTATTCAAAAATTAGGCATAATTTCAGTATATGCATCAACGAAAGAATGCGCTATCTTCCATAAAGATTATGATCCATCCAAACTTTCCACAATCACTTTGTCAGTCAAAAAATGAAAAAAGATCTAAATCATAAGTTCCCAGGCATATGTATCATCGTAATGGGAGATTTGCAGGAAACAATATCCACTACGATTATGATAATATCAGAGGATACAGAAAAGACTATAATAAAAATGGTCTATTAGCATTTTTTCTTGAATCACATATATCGATTGTAAGAGAAAGAAATGAAACTGAAAACTATATCACAAGATTCGGGGCCAAAGGAGGACGGGGACTCTCTCTGCTGCTAAAACAAAAATGCAAGCATTGAAAAAAAATTTCATTGTCAACTTTATTACAACCCGATTTTCATTTTATTTCAAAGATTTTTTTATTGCTCCCAGGGACTTCAGTCTTTCTATTGCAATACAATGTAATGGAATGAAGCGTTAGTATTTATTTATTGGGAATGAAATTCGTCAGAATCTTTGCTTCACTATTTATTTCCTAGAGGTATTTTGTGGCTGAAAAATAAATGAAATATCATCAAATCAAGTTTAAGTGGTCCATTACAAAGTAATGAGTTTCTCTTAAAATATTGATTACAGTTCCAACATAATCTTAATCAAAATAAACTTGTGTAATGTCATTCAGGGACCCACAAGTATTTGTATAACCATTTCCCATTGCAACATATGCATATCCATTCATACCCCAGTATTCCTGCACAAGAAAGCAATAAATAATGAGTATTATTATGTTGTAAATATCATTCTTCAAAGTAGCAAACACAAAGAGACTTACCGACCATTGATTACGAACAATGAAGTATCCCTCTCTATTCTCAAAATCCCTACTCCCACTTTTGTTACTCTTACTATTTTGACTACCATTGTTATCATCATCGTCATAGTATTCTCCATTTTCATCTTCTAGGAATGCATACCCTACCACTTGGACACAATGATTCATATCCATAAACGATTGGCTGCATCCTGACTCAGCTGTGATAATGCCGCCATCATAATCCATCCAAACGGATGCATCCAAGCACATTGTTGCTGGACCAAATGATGCTAGATTTGCTATTGCAAGTGCTTCATCTTGCTCATCACAATCACAACCATCGCCGCTTGTGTAACAAAGGCATCTCTCTGTGGCATAGCCGTACCCATTTGGCTTTGCATATCTTTCTACATCTGTATTTCCTCCATGGTCAGGACAGACATTATTCATATAGGAGTCAACATAGTCGCCACTAAACAGGTCGAATTACAGCAAAGGTCATTAAGTAAGTATATGACTTTATGTGACTTCCTCTAAAAAACAGTATATAATCCAAAGTGACTTACTCGACTTCATCATTTTCACCAGCAAGAACCATGGTGATAAGATAAAGCGCATCTCCATCATACGAAACCGAACTTTCCAAAGGCAGACCATTATTATCCATAGCATATTCATAGGCATTTTGTGGCCAACCCCCATAGCACATTTGACATGAGTCATCACATAAAATTGGTTCCGTTTCCGCCAAATCCAGAAGTTCCGAGGATTTGATAAAGTAGGCGGATTCAATGGTTTCGACGGCAGTGATTCCCCAGCAAGCCCCACAATTACCCTGTGTATGTATGGATGTCACAGCTCCGGCTTTTCTCCAGTCCACGGCTGAATAAAAAGTAGGATACGACATGTGAGGACAATACTTCGATAAAGGAATATCAGTAAATGCAGCGAGTTTGAAACTTACATTCCGGAAAATTCTCTTCATCATAGGTTGGTTCTCTATAATATCGGGACCCAAAGAGATATTTTAAATAACAGGACATGCTAGCTTTGCACTTTGTAAAGATACTGGGCCATTTAATACTAATGGATGTATACCCCTCCTTTTGTTCCTGTAAATGAACATTGAAATTCTCGGACCAGGCATCCATATATTTTTTCAATTTCCGAGGATCTTCCTGGATTTTCGATCGAGAAAGTGACCTTGGAAGCTGGGCTCTCCGACCATGTTTTTCGGCGTGTGTGGAAGTATCTTGGACTCGTGGACCCTATTTTGGATATATATATTCCAATGTCACAATGGTTGAATTCAATGATTCACAGGGAGACAATTTCAATTAAGAATCTATGTTAGAAATGACTTACATGATATCCGGTCAAATGCTTCTTTCGAAATTCGTCAAGTGTCAAATCTTTGAAATGATTCGATCCGAAAACAGGTTTTCCAGTCAATTTGCAAGGACCATGTTGTTGATTCTTTTTCAGGGTTCTAACCAAAAAATAAGATTGTGAATCACCACAACAAAGGAAAGCAACAAGAATACATTGAAATTGTGAAAATATAACTTACTTATGATGATTTTCCATCCAGATATGAAATCGAGAATCCTTTTCTCCCTGATTGTCATACGATTTCGAATGATGAAGGACCCAATCTTCAAATTCCACCCGCAATCGTCGTAAATTTCGATGCACGGCTCCTTCCGTTTCATCTTTCCGAAATGCATTGTGCAGGGATTCCAATGGAGGCGTAGCTTCGACAACGTTGGATTTCTCCTCCTGAATTTTAGTGGCCGCAATATCACTTTGATCAATCGATAATTGAATCATGGAATTTGTCACAGAGGATCTAGTATTGGAATCCTGTATTTGAGGAGCATTGGCATTGGAGGACGTCGAAGAATGGGAACTCCATATAGACTGCACCGCAATAATCGTCGCCACTAACACAAAAACGATAAATATGACTACCCAGGATCGTAACCTTTGATGTATGTGACTTTCTCCTTCTCGATCTATGGACATTGCATACGGGATACTGCTTCCATGAGTTTTGGGTGCCAATGTCTTTTTCAATGGCGATTCCGGATTGTTTTGAGATATTCGTCGATGATTTCTTTCATGGTGCAAATGATTTGGAATGGGCCGTTCACCAGGATGAAGAGATCTGTTTGGATGGGTAGGTTCCTTCGAAGAGAAGGACGAATTTTGTGATTGTAATCTTGGAGAAATTCTGGGCCCATTGGGGGTTTTTCGATGTGTTAAATATAATCCAGAACTAGTTCGGACGGGTTCAGTCCCTAAATCTATCAAGTCGCCATCTTGTGATAAGTCAAGATTGACATGAGGATTCATTGGTGATGGAGATGAGATGGTATTGACTTCTTTTTCTAAATCATCGTATAATAAATCTGAGGAATGATGCATTTCATTGGAAATTAGGGAGTCATTCATTATAGATGGAAGAGACGATGATGGGAGGTGTTGTGGTTTGGAAACCGTGGAGAAATTCTGGAATATAATATTGGGATCTCTTTGTTTGTGAGACGAATCATGTGTTTGTGCGAAGGGAATCGATTTGGATGTATTTACGTAACAACGTTGATCTTTCATGTGTATCGTTTGAATATTCTCGTAAGTATCAATTTTTGCCGCTATCTGATTTTCCGCGACATGTGGGTCAAACAATTGTGTTATGAGATTTCCCTTGGGAGTATGACTATTTAATGTTGGGGAATGGATTTTAAATGTTGGCCAAATGGATTGAGAGATTTCATTCGATAGAGGAGTCTCGGATATATCAGGAAAATGGTGGTCATCTTTCTTGTTGGAAATTCCATTTCCATCGGAATAGGATGGAGGACTTGTCAGTGAGGAATTTGATGCGAATGGATTGAATTGAGAGAAAGATTCCTCATGGATATCTTCCTTTGTTGCCTTTGGTCGTTCCTTCCGTCTTCGGACCATCGTTCTAGAAACATGGAACACATTTTGACCAATTTTTCGCTCCCCAAAGTTTCTACTTTGTTATCTATATAGTGCTACGTACTGCAATGATGGCCGGGTATAGTCATATATATAAACATAGCTGAATAATTTCAATATTCAATGGTGATTCCACGATTCAATTTTGCTGTTCCGGGAGCCTCATGAATTGTATGATGTCATGGAGTGACACAATTTTGCAACTCTCACAAACTTGGAGAAATAATTGAAAAAGTTTTCAAAATTGCAGTTTCAACATGAAAGTGTCACTATGTGCATATATAGTATAGGTGTGGATATCCAACAAATTATTATTCATTTATTTGAATACTTTAATTAGATTATCTTATTTTCAGTAGTAGGAACGAAATAATCAAACACTTTTACAAATTCAGGTCAATGAATGATCCATAGTATAACTAGCATTTCCATCATGATCCCCCATGGAAGATCCATCCTCCTCCTCGCTTTCGTCATCCTCACTTTCACTCTCATCCTCTTGTCGACCCACAATTTCAGATTCTTCTTCAAAATTAATCAATGATTTCTTTCCCGTTTTCATCGTTTTCTCCGAATCATCGTCCAAGGATATCAAATTCGTGTCCGTAGGTGACGAATTCGTCTTACCCTTCGTATCCTCAAAGGACATGAGATTGTTTTCCTCCGGTACATCTCGATAAGGTTTTTGTCTTGTCGATGGGTCTTCCTCATCATTCTGTGGATTGGCACCACTTGTCAAAATACGTTCGTCCAAGATTGTATCATCATCATCATCATCATTTTCCAACCGTACAATTGTTTGATCAATCGCTGCAAAACAACTCACATAAATCCCCGTAATCATGAGCATGACGACAAAAATTGGGATAGCAACATTGTGTTCTTCGGTAAACGCACGTAAATGATGTGGAACATGAAATAAGGTAGTACATTTGGTACTTCCCACAAAGGGAGTATCCATTCCACGACGACAGGGTTTGCAGGGACTATTCTTTGTGGCTCTGCCTAATTTGGAATGTGTTCCGGCAGGACATTGCACGAAATCACAATCAAAGTTTCCATTGCGACCATTTTGATTGATACCTTCTTTGCGACAGAGTGTATGAGGGATGATTCCCTTGATTTGATTCTGACTCACATCTAAATATCGAAGAGGACCCCATCGTAAATCCGATGGAAGGATCCCTTCTAAATGATTGTCCGACAAATCCAATTCTTCCAAATATTTCAAAAACCCAATTTCTTCCGGGATGGTCCCTCTCAATCCTTTCCCCTTTAATTTCAACGATATCACATTTCCATGATTTCCACACTCGATCCCTTCCTGCTCACAATAGGTCCCCTGCTGTAAATCCCAGGGTGTCTCCATATTGATCCATTGATTCCCCATCGTCGCGACATAAAAACTTCGTAATATATCCAACTCCACCAAATCAATGCATTGATTCACTCTCCCCAAATAGGGATTGGAGTAGGAGTTTTGACAGGGTCGACATGGATACACACCTTCTAAGGATACCGTCCCTGCCGGACAGGCAATCGAATCGCAATAATTCCGATCTTCCATGGTCGGAGATGGGGGATCCTCGCCATGGGGAGGAGACGGTGACGATTCCAAATGTTGAAAAAAATCAGCATTGATGTCAGGACGGCATAAGGAGGATGGAACCGCACCGGTTAATTTATTCCCATCCACATAAAAATTAAACAAGGTAGACATTTCACCAATGGACGGGGGGATCGTTCCTGTCAATTGATTATTTTGAAGCCATAATTCTTCCAGACTGGAGGATGTCTCCTCCGAAAACTCCGTCGGAATCGTCCCCATCAAATTGTTTCCATCGAGGTACAAATAGGTCAAGGTATCCGAATTGGCAAAATAGGAAGGAATCGTTCCCGTGAAATGATTGTCGGAAAAGGAAAGTGTCATGAGTTTGTAATATTTCTCTTGTGGTAAAAACGTGGGTAAGACTCCTGTGAATTGATTGGAGGCCAAATCCAATTCCGTCAATTGATTATTATTCCAAAATAATCGAGGATCTAAACTCCCCGTCAACAGATTGTAATTCAGATCCAACGTTTTGAGTTTGTACGAGACAAAGGTTGGGATGGTACCTGTCAATCGATTTTCACTTAATAATACTTTTTCCAAATGAGGAAGATTGGCCAATTCGGTGGGGATAGAACCTATCAACAAATTCCGTCGAAAGGAGATTTCTTGCAAGGTGAGTAAATTTCCAAGTTCGGTGGGAAGTGTTCCTACAAAATCAGCTTCAATCATGTGGATTCCAATGACGGTGGTTTGATAGGAGTCGCATTCGATATAATCCCATCGACATACAAATTCAGAATGGTGGTCGGTCCATCCGTTTCGTTCCAGGGCCCATGCTTTCCCTTCTTGACCCTGGATCAATGTCATTAAAATTTCTTCTTGTCCGTACATTTTCAAGTATTGGAGGGGGGTTGGAATAGAATGGAATGGAAGAAATGGAATGGAGTGGTGAATCAGCTGGTGTCAAACACAGAAAAAGAACTTGGGCGCACAAGATGGAGATGGAAGGAGTGGATAATTTTCATTTTTGGAATTCAGCGATTGCTAGGAAAAGGCCCATGTTGGTCATAAATACCACCATTTTCTAAGATTCACAAGTCATTACGTATGCTGGAGAATATACTTAGGAAGAGAGTCGTTGATTTGTATGTGAGTTATTAAGTAAATCATTGTTGGAAGGAAGTTTTATTAGCATATTCAAGAATGGGAATGCCGTGTTCTTAACTATTTTTCTACCACCCCGTAGATAGTCAATATATCATTGAATATTCATTCGTTATCACAATTATTGATTATCTATTTTTCACTCTTTTTCTCACAATCGAAATAACTAATCGTTCCTAGACATTTCCATTAGAAACGAAGGAACACAGACACGGATCATAGTTTTTCATTCAATTGACCTTCACTTTTATCGACTCTTGAATTATGATAAGTGGTGCTTATGCTTATAAATAGGTAGGACATTGATGGCAAAGTCACATTGGATGTATCTTGGCAATTTATACTTTGACAATATATATATATATATAGTATGTCTTTACCACTGAGTTACAAAAATCTTTTTCACTGTTGTCACTCACAAACACGATTATTCAAGACAAACACTGGATAGTTCACTTTTGCAAATGAAAATGCAAAAATAATGAATGATCTATATAAGGAACTATTGACATCCACATACCTACGTGGGGTTTGTTTCTGCATTTCTGGGTTGCTTTATGAATTCTTGCGTTTGTCAACTCCATCACACAATATACATCACCGACACGGATCAAAGTCTTTCTTTCCATTGACCTTCTCTTTATCTGTACTTATGACTCTAACTTTAAAAAAAAAGTATATCTTACATTATGATATGTGGTGCTTATGCTTATAAATAGGTAGGGCATTAATGACAAAGTCACATTGAATGCATCTTGGCATTTTTTATGAAAAAACTTTTGACAACTCTATCATAGACAAATATACCAGATGCAATGTTCAAAGGTGTTCAAAGGTGTTCAAAGTCGTTCAAAGTCTAGCTTTAAATTGCCCTTCAGATTTGTCAATATATATATATATTATGTCTTGAACGCTGGATTTTAAAAAAACTCTTGATTAATATATGCGGTGCTTCTAAAAAAGTAGGTCGTTGATTGCAAAGGGCATTGGATACTTTTTGGCAATCTTCAAGATTGGACATAATGTTGACAGGCTCTTAGTAACATCATATCTCACTTTGTGGTGTCAACATGACATCATAAACGTCTGCTCCAATCAAGATTCAAATCGTGCATTGCACATGAAGTAGGGAGTTCTGTAAATTCGTATGAATTGAAGTGAAAGTACTCATGTAATTGAAATAGATACTCAAAATAAAGTTTTGTTTTGCTCTAAGTAAATGCATAAGCTTTCTATGGTTTTATTTTGTTTAAAAACCTCAACCTAATGTTCATTTCTATTAGTACAAAATGAACGTAACTCCAACTAAATGGGATCGAATATAAGTTCATGTTCTTTTTATTAACTTAGGTAGTTTTGTTCCTTGGTAGACAAGAAACTTCACATGATTCTCAACAGAATTGAACTTACATATGATGTTCTTCTTTTTTGTTTATGTGTACGGAGTTTGCGAAGTCAGGTCTGTACATTTTGTGCAACAACATACGTGCAAGATGTGAAATTTAATCGCAGCAGGACCAAGAGAACATCAAAGCATTCTGGTATAATTAATTAGGAAAACAGTTGTCTTACGTTGTAAACATACTGAAACTGTCCTTCTAGCTGTGACAGATTATCTTTGGAAACGTTTAATTGAGACCGTCATTGTGTTGGGACGCCGTGGATATGTTTTAAATATATGGAATCCTACATAGGTCTTAGTCATCCTTTTTTTCATTGAATGCTAAAAAGCAAGGTCATGCCTTTAAGAAGAACATAAAAAAGGTATCCCATTGATGAGAGAAAATTGTATAAGATGAGCTCTTTACTATATTACATCCCAAAAGATCAAGGTCTTTCTGTTATTCATCCAAATCAGGGCCTTGAAGGAACCGAGGAGGAGAATAGTTTCATCAAAAATGGGCTTTTTGCTGAACAAACTCAAAAAATAAACGAATTACTGAGTGAAAGTAGCCACGATTCTGTAACAGTCAAGGCATGCAAATATGCTATGGAGAGCAATTTTGTTTCTATGAAAGAGGCGTTCTCCAGGAGCCTCAAACAGCTAAATATGAGTGAGCTAGACGTGGGAATGACACGTCACATGTTACTACTTGCTCTTCAAAAGAAAAAGTACTTTTTACAGCTTGTCGAAATGGTTGTGACCAGCACGGATGCTACAACACAATCTCTACTCACCAATCTTGTGAGCTCTGTTCATCATCAATTGAGCGCAAACGAGGAGTCAGTCAAGAACTCTAAAATTGGAAAAATGAAGAAAAATTCTGATGCACCAACTTTGACCTTATCTTCATGGAGTTGTTATTCCTTGGTATTTGATATAGCTGTTGCGAATCCGGTGTTTTACAGTTACCCAAATACTCAAAAAACTGTACCCCCCAAGATTTTATCAAGCCTAGCAGCGGCTACGAATATTCCAAAAGGAAAAATAGAACTTCCAGTCTCTTTAGAAGTCCGAACAATATCTTCCATTGATACGTCGAAAGATAATTCTCAATCCAGTTCTTGTACGTACAAGTTGAGAACTTTCCCTCATGACAAAAAGCTTCAAACATATAGCGTTAAAGTTCTCAGTTGCTATCATACTGCAAGAGAGGAGCAACATAAGTCTAGAGTGGTTGGAGATGTAACTGTATTAGTATCTTTGCTACGAATAGGCAACAAGATGACTAACATAGCACCTGAAGTCAAGGTAGCCAGAGCGTGAGTAACTTTTATGAGTTTTAAGTGTATGTTTTCTTTTTTTCGTTTTCCTCATAATTTTATACCTATATTTTTGAATTCGTCATTAGTGTCCAAACAAATGCATACCCATCAAGTATAAATGAAATTTTAGATATTTTTTCTTCCACATACGATAACGAATTAACTATGCTAGTTCGTTTTACTACCAAATCTTGCTGCAACAACGAAGACCCAAAATTAGTGCTGGAACTAACAGTCTAGTTCCTAACTGCTCCAAGTTTATCCAACAACCAAATTCCATCGACAAGGCAAATTGTTCCACAAGTATAATTGGCTTTTACTTGTTCAAATACATGAATATATAGTACAATGCTTCACGACGACAACGCGGAAACGCATATAAGTACTGCGCAATCCAAACTTTTTTATTTCAATTTTTAAGTGAGAGGTGTATAAATATATGACCAAGAGAAATCGTGTGGTCAATGGATTTAAGGTACCCAATAAGATATAACAAGGCTTCCATTAAGATAAAATAAACGAAAAATATATTTTAATTTTAGATTCTTTTGCAACACTGCTGTATTGAAATCAAACTACTACCGAATACAACTACGATTATCGAAACATTCGAACGAGGCATTTTTTTAAATTGATTTACTTTATCCATTTAAATCTATAACTGCATGTTGTTGAGATGAAATAGACAATCAATTCCAATGAGTGTATTTTGTTACAAACGAAATATGAAGTCAGTTTTAGTTCGAAAGAGATCTTGCTCTATTCGAATCTCTTCGGTGCAACACAAAAAAAGTATAACAAGGAACTTGAAAGTAGATTCAACATGTGATTATGATTGAAAGTCATCAATGTATCTGTAACCAAAACTAAACATTATTATTATGGACCAATCGCCCAGTTATACTACTGCTGAGCCAAAGCAGTCTTTTTCCAAAAGTTCTCGGTGAAACCCCATCAGATATTGCGCACGGAGAAATGTTTGCGGTGGTACTAGAAGAACTGGCACTTGATCCAAATTTACCTAGAATAATCATTATGGATAGCGAATCTGTAAGAAATCAGGTACGAAATTTGAGGAATTTTAAGCTTTCAGACAGTGATAGAAGCTACATCCGGAATCATGCAGGCGGAACTAGCAAATTCTATTGTGGAATCATCAAGGAAAATGATTTGATTCCTTGACTAGAAAAGGGTTCATAATCGTTATCATAAATTTCTTAAGAGAAAAATGATACAAGTTTGGCAATTATATTTTGCTCCAAGTAACGAATATAATTATCCGAATCATACAATCAACAAAAACTGATTAAAAAAAAGCATTTGCTTACCATAATTCAACAAAGTTAATCGAAAATTATTATATGAACCTACTACAAACACAATCCAAAATTCCCATATCTCCTAGAGTTTCATTGAAAGTAATGTATGAATGTTTTGTATAATATAGATTTTATTTTAATCGAGATATTTGATGTTATTTATCCAGATTAGACAAATGTGTAATTGAAGTGGAAAGAGATTGTAGAAAAAAATATCATTTTAAATGCCATGTCTTCTTCAGCGATTTTTTGCGCTCTTGTAAAAGTCGATAGCAAAGTCATTAAGTGCATAGTAATGCTGTGCAATCAAATTGAGTCTATTTGGAATCTCTCCTGCAACATCTACATATTCAACTTTGTCATTATCATGAGATTTTTCATTCAAACCGAGTCTAGGAACGTTTATTTCTTTTGTCCCTCTGCCAATTACACGCGGAACACGAACCTTGTCTGGGTCTAAGACAGTTGACGATGCTAGAACTAGGTCACTTTTATTTTGAAACGCGTAGACTATTGCAGAAGTATCTGCTGAAAGCATTTTTATTATGTTTTTGCCTTCATCACGATTAAAGATATCGCTTCTGACATCGGCAGCACTCATGAAAATATTATCGAACTTGAACTCCTTATTGGTATCATGTCTAGCTTTTGCAAGTTTTTTTAGGACAAGGTTTCCCATGCTATGCGTAACTACTTCCATTTTAACATTGGAAATAATAGAAGCAAATGCCTCATTCAAAGCGAAACCAAAATTCTCCGCATCATTCCGTCCAGTCTCATATTTGCCAGTCGCAGGCCAAAGTACTGGGATCAATTGATAGTTAGTTTCCTTCCTGTCGAACTTTGGTTGTGCTTCTTTGCAATTATTAATAACTCTATTCAGTGTTCCTTTCCAGCCATGGATATAGAATAATGGTTTCTTTCCATCTTTCGTCAAAAGGTCTACTATATCCTTTTCGTTAGTGACCTTCTCAGCAGTAAAGTTGCCAGCGCTATCCTCCTTTAGATTTTTTAGGAAAACAGCTTTCTTACCCCTCAATTCTGGCTCCGCCCGGAATTCAACTTTATCACCGCCCTTTTCGATAACATCAAAGGCAGCTAAAGCAAGGGAGATGCTCGCTTGTTTATTTGTTTTTTGTCCTAAAGTTATGTGGAGGTCAGTAAATGCTTGAAAGTTCATGTTGAATGTTGATATTGTTTTACTTGATTTGTTTTTATGATGATTGTTTAATATCCGAATTGTCAGATCAATATCATTGTAGTCTAAGATGACAGGATTCTGCACGACTTAAATTATATATTCGAACAAAATTTAAATGTTGTCCCTCTCTCCTATATATCCATCTCAATTAGATCAATAAACAGGAAAAGGTCCAACTAATTGTGGTCCCAATCTGTTTTATATAAGTAATTCAGTACAGTAGACTTGAATAGAAGAATCCATTTATTTAAACGACTGTATTGGTTTTAACGGACTTTGAGGTACTACGCACACACAAACGTGCCAAGCAGCTG
>Ga0209092_10001422_pt1 | contig 23403 bp, 15 predicted proteins | sample FraStrMetagenome_FD_187446 | JGI IMG/M metagenome (GOLD analysis project Ga0209092, IMG submission 187446) | Marine eukaryotic phytoplankton communities from Arctic Ocean - Fram Strait ARC3M Metagenome (SPAdes) (version 2) | ecosystem: Environmental > Aquatic > Marine > Oceanic | place: Fram... | reverse complement strand
GAGATGAGAGCAGATGGTTCTGTTATTATCTCTGCTGTAAACAACAAGGTAGAAGTGACTGGTGGTGACCAGACTGTTATCATTGAGGGTAATGGTAATCTCGTGTATCAGGGTAACTTGAACATGAAGGTGACTGGTGACTATAATGTTGATGTTGGTGGTAACTATAATCTTAATGTGGCAGGTAGTCTACGAGAGAACATCCTAGAGAATCACCGAACGATCACCACAGGTAATCGTGAAGAGACTGTCAAGAAGAGTAAGATCAACAAAACCATGAGTACTCAAACCGATGTGATTCTTGGTGAACATAATCATCAAGTGAAGTTGGATTATAAATCTGCGATTGAGGGTAATGTAGAAATTGCAGGAGGATCGTCAGTCTTTGTTTCGGGTGAGGAATCCTTTGCGGTGTCTGCCCCTGTTACAAACATTACTGGTGCTAAGTATGTTTCTGTTCTAGGACAGAGGGGTGCCGTGGGTGGTGATATGGTGGACTTCACAGGTAACGTATTCCAAGGTGGTGAGGGTGCGGTTCCATTTAATTCTGGTGCGGTGTTCTATGGTTCGTTCTATGGTAAGGCACTTGAAGCAATCAAATCAAACCACGCAGACAAGGCAGACCTTTCATTGAGATCGTACTACGCATCAAATGCAAAGGCATCACTAACCGCAGTGACTGCGGGTACTGCCGCAACTGGTGCGTCAACATTTACAGTGCCCAAGATTCTGTCGGCAAATTTCCATGTACCTATGCTTGCAAAGGAAGAGATGGCACTACCAACTGGTCACACAGAACCACCCCAAGCACAGATAACATCACAGTGGGTAGTGGGACAGGTAATGAATGGTGACTATGCAATTAGGACTGTTGTGGTTGACGGTGGAGATGTATTGTTAACTAAGACACTACTTAGTGATGATTATGAGGATGTATTCAACCATGTACCAACAACCCAAGAGATTCGTTCTGCATTCAGAAGTGATACGAATAGAGAGTTGGTTGGGAATATACTTGTTTCCGAAGAAAGATTAAATTCAAGATATAAAATAAAGAGTCCACCTGCCATTGGTAGAACAGTGAAGAAATCCCCATCATCTAGATTTGGGTTTGAACCAATTGGTAATGCAATTGAGAATAGAGGAAAGAGATTTACACCATGATAATTTTAGTTGATCCAGTATACAATCCGAACAAGCAAGGGCAGATTACGTCTGCGACTAAACTCGGTCCTGGCGTTACAATCGCAAAGTTTCTTGGTTCATATGGAGACAAGACACCATTTAACCATGTTATAACCAATACGGCACGACAGCAAATTGCGCGGCACCTGTACTTACAAGCAGAAGCAATGAGAATCATCAATGGTAATACAGAAAATTTCAATGACATTCGTTTGATTGTGTCTGAGGGTCTCTACAAACCACGAGAGGTTGATGAGAACAACAAGACCATGCAGAAGAAATCTGATGGCAGACTTGTGTATTATCAAGTGATAGATCAGGAAGGTAAGATTAGTCTAGAGAAGACATTTGATGTTGCTGAGTATCTGAAAGATTATATCAGATTTAAAAAACTGTACCTTGATTATGATCAATACAATCCAGACGGAAGTCTTACCGCACAGATTGGTATAGAGTTCCCTACCACACCAGAATCCTTTGATATTAGATTTGATGGTGATGTGGAAACTTATTTCAATAACACACTAATGAGTGGAAACGAATTAGTAGAAATAAAGGAAAGTGACTAAAAAGTCATATAAATAGAACTATGGCAATACGTAGAGCATTCGCACAAGAAGACACTAACCTACAAACGGCATCCATTACGGCAAGTCGGATACGAGGTTATACTGATATTGATTTAACTTTCTCGCCCAAACCTACTGGTGGAGACATCTACAAGAAGACGAATAGTGGGGCAGTTAAACAAGCAGTAAAAACGCTTATAATGACCAATTCCTTGGAGAAACCTTTTCGTCCAGACTTTGGTGCGGACATGGTATCTCAGTTATTTGAGTTGGCAGATAGAGGAAGGTCTTCTATTGTAAGACGAAGTATTATTGAGAGTATTGGTGTATATGAACCTAGAGCAGAAATACTAGATATTAAGGTATCCCTGCAACCAGATAGAAACACCCTAGACGTAATTTTAAAATTCAAAATTGTTAATACGGAAGAGCAAGTTGAATTCACTACCACACTAGCAAGGTTAAGATAAAATGGCAACAACAATACAATCAACATCATTAGATTTTGATGCGATCAAGAATAACTTAAAGACATACCTCGCACAGCAAGATGAGTTTGCGGATTATAACTTTGAAGCATCTGGTCTGTCAAATATCTTGGATGTTCTTGCGTACAATACGCATTACAATGGACTTACTGCCAACTTTGCCTTGAACGAATCATTCCTCGGAACCGCACAGTTGCGTAGTTCTTTGGTATCTCTTTCAGAAGGTATTGGTTATATTCCCGATAGTATGACATCATCACAGGCAATTATCAATCTGACGTTGAATCTGTCTGGTGTTTCTGGAGCACCAACTACCATACAAATACCTGCGGGATATAAGTTCAACGCAACGGTAGATGAACAAGAATTTGTTTTTCAAACACAAGAAGATTTAACTGCTGATGATAATGGTGATGGTCTGTATATATTTAAAGACGCATCGTCTAATAAAAATATTAAGATATATGAAGGTATTGAAAGAGTTAAAACATTCATAGTATCTCGTGCCGAAGACAACGAAGTCTATATCGTTCCAGATAATACTATGGATACTGGCACCGCGATAGTTCGTGTTTATGAAAACCCGACTTCTTCTGTATTCCTGCCATACACAAATATCATTAATGCAAACAATATTAATGAAAACTCTACATTGTACTTTCTCAAAGAAACACCTAATGGATTGTTTGAATTGTCCTTTGGTAACGGAACAACTTTGGGTAAGGCACCTAAGACTGGTTCAAAAGTTACTGTATCTTACCTTGCGGTAAGTGGACGTGCATCTAACTCTGCTAAAGTGTTTGAACCACAGGCAGAAATTAGTGTTGGGGGTCAGAATTATGATGTGTCGGTGTCAACTGTAGATAATGCTATTGCAGGTTCTCCCAAAGAATCTATGGAATCTATTAGACAGTTTGCTCCCTTTCAGTATGCAACTCAGAACCGAATGGTAACTGCGGTAGATTACTCTGCACTGGTGCTACGTAATTTCTCCACACTGATAAAAGACATGAAATCATTTGGTGGTGAAGAGGCACTTGAACCAGAATTTGGTACAGTATTTTTGTCAATTCTCTTTAATGCAGAGGTCACGCCAGGCGGGGTGGTAGAGCAGAATACAAAAGATGCTATTCAAGACCTTGTAAAACAATTAGCAGTTGCTTCGTTCATTGTCAAGTTTACTGATCCAGTCAAAACTTTTATTGAGACCCGAACGTTTTTCCAATTCAATCCTAGTTTGACAACACTGTCTAGGAATACAATTCTAAATAAAGTAAAGGGTGCTATTACAAAATACTTCACAGATAATACTGGTAAGTTTGGACAGTCGTACAGACGTTCTAATTTGTTAACCATTGTGGATAATGTATCTCCCGCTATTTTATCATCTCGTTCACAGACTTTTGTTCAGAGAAGGTTTACGCCACAACCGACAGTCTTACAAGATCATACTCTACGATTTGCGGTTCCGTTAAAATCCCCAGACGATGTTGATTACATTATAACATCATCACAATTCTTGTTTAAAAATAAGACTTGTGTCCTAAGAAACAAGTTGAATACTAATAAATTAGAAATATTCAATGGTGAAGACAATGAGGTGATTGTTGATAACGTAGGTTCGTATAGCGGTGATGTTGTATCAATTGTTGGATTACAGGTTGATAACTTTGTTGGGGCAAATAATTTCATTAAAGTAAGTGCTGTACCTGCCAACGAAAGTTCGTTGACCCCTTTCAGAGAAGATATTGTAGAACAAGACATCTCCAACACCTTTGTTTCTATTCGCGAGATTGCCACTGGAGTCACTAACTAATGGCACAGAAGAATGATACGTTAACCGATATCGGACGTAGAGAGATTGCGTTTACCAGTCATGCTATTGATAATGTCCTGCCTGACTTTTTTAAGACTGAGTATCCAAAATTAATTAGTCTGTTAGAACATTACTATGAGGGGGAACATGTCCAAAATTCACCCGCACGATTGATCCACGAATTGTTTCTCAGTCGCGATATCACACAGACAGATTTAGAGTTGTTGTCCTACATTGAAGACGAACTTCTGTTGGGACAATCCTACTTTGAGGGATTTGCGGACAAACGCGCTGCGGCAAAGTATTCAAGTATTCTGTATCGTTCTAAGGGTACTAAGTACTCTATACAACAGTTCTTCCGAACATTCTTTACTATTGATCCAGAGATTGTCTACACAAAAGAAAATGTATTTAAGATCGGAGACGAGAAATCTACTCTAGGTCTTGATGGACAGAGATACATTACCGATAACAAATTGTATCAGACATTTGCACTATTAATCAAGTCAGACATAGCATTTAGTGAGTGGGTAGTACCTTATAAATTATTTACTCATCCTGCGGGAATGTATGTTGGAGCAGAAGTTCAGATTGTATCAGTAGTGGCAGATACACTAACCGCACCACAGGTAATACCGGCACCACTGCCACCTATTGCGGTTCATTCGGAAGCATCGTTTGGAGACTTTGGACACATGGATATTTCTGCCCTTGTTGATGACCTATATACTGATTCGGCAGGAGTCTTGAGTAGAATCAATGCAGAACTTACTTCTGTAGAAGACTTCTCACTTGAACAGATACAGACTATTAACAATCAGTATTCGTCTATACGAGAAGCACAGATTTCTAGTTCACCCACATTTGATGATTCAGATGAAGTAGGAACTAATGGTATGGACTTGAGCAACTCGTTCTCGTTTGAAACGATGGATCAAGACAAACATCAATTTTGGAGTGCAGACTCTGATCAATATATAAAAAGTTTCACATTATAACTTATAAACTCTTATAAATAGTATGAACAACAGGACTGAATAGAATGGCACGACAGACACTAAACAGAGGAACTGCGGCAAATGACGGAACGGGTGATACCCTCCGAGTTGCGGCACAGAAGATAAATGAAAACTTCGCACAACTATACACTGCCATTGGTGGTGATAGTGCGACTGCGACAGTAAGATTAACTGCCGCAGGAGTTGAGTTTGAAGGTCAGGCGGCAGATGATCACGAGACTGTTCTAAGTGCCGAACCCACCGCAGACCGTGCAGTCGTAATACCTGATGCGAGTGGTACACTCGTTCTAAACACTGCGACTCAGACCATAACCAACAAGACTATTCTTGTTCCCACAATAACAACACCAAAGATTAAAGATGCAGATTCAAGTCATACCTATAATCTAACAGTAGGTAATATCTCTGCGAATCGTAACATTGCACTTCCTGCATTGGGTGCAGGTGATACCTTTGTATTTGAGAATCATACTCAGACATTGACCAATAAAACATTTACCATGCCGACATTAGAGAATGTCAAGTTGGGTGGTATTGCTGGGGGTTCTCTATTATTAGATAGTGGTAGTAATGAATATCTGAAGTTTGTTAAGACTGCGAGTGCAGTTAACTTTGTGACGATTACCAACAGTGCAACTGGTCAACCCGCTTCTATTGATGTTGATGGTTCAGATACTAATATCAGTCTACACCTTGGTGCAAAGGGTACTGGTGCTGTTCAGATTGTAAACAAACTTGTTCTTGAAAAGGGAACTGATGTCGCGGCAACCGAAGCAATAGATTTGACAGAACCATTAACAGTATTCAACTCTGGTAGTGTGATTAATCCAACTATCAGTGACGGTACTATTATGGGTGAAGTGAAGTACCTAAGTAATATTGGAGCAGGTCAAGTAAACTTACAGGCAGGAAGTACCACTAAAATATTTGGTGTAAACAACAATAAACAACTTGAATTCAGTCAGGGTGATGGTTGTATTCTTGTATGGAACTCAACCGCAAGCAAATGGTTTCTCGTATCCAATAATGGTGCGACTATCAATAACACGTAATTTAATAGGAACAAGACATAATGGCGATTATTACAAACCCAATTAAAAAGCAAGTAATTCAAACTCTGAAGGATGATATAGATTCTTCGGGTACGCACTACTATGCGGTGATTGGTCGCTCTGAAGATTGGAATGAAACTGATGCGGCACCTGTTCCAGTTAACTCTGCACGAGAAGAAAGAAATTTTCGTCTCGGATTACAGTCTGCAAAGAAAGTATCCGACCTCACATTCTGTGTTCCAAGATACAACTGGTCATCTGGTGCAATCTATTCTGCATACGATGATGCACAGGTTGGTTATCCTACTCAGACATACTATGTGATGAACGATAACAACCAAATTTATATGTGTATCCAACAGGGAAGGAACGAAGCGGGACAGGCAAATGTGTCTACTCAACAACCTACTGGTAATCTTGATGGCACTCCTTTTGATACTCCTGATGGTTATATCTGGAAGTTCTTGTACTCTATCGGTGCCTTGGACGCGAATAAGTTTATTTCTGCAAACTATATCCCCATACAAAAGGTTATAGTAACAGACGAAGATACTCCCGCTGCACTCATAGAACAGAAGGCAGTACAAGATGCCGCTATTGTAGGACAGATTGTTGGTTTCGCAGTAGACTCCGGTGGAGCAGGTTACGATACTGCACCTACTATCACGGTAACAGGAAATGTTGGTGGAATAAAAGCAAAGGGAGGTGCAACTATCTCTGGTCAACAGGTAACCAAGGTTACTCTCATTGATAGTTCTGATAATTACACAATGGGTTCTGGTTACACTTTTGCAAACGTAACTGTTACTGGTGGTGGTTCAAGTGTGACCAAACCCGCTAAGGTTCGTGCAATCATCGGAAGTCCATCAGGACTAGGTGCAGACCCAAGAGATGACTTACGTTCTACTGCAATCATGTTGAACGTCAAACCAACTGGTAACGAATCAACCGACTTTATTGTTGGTAACGATTTCCGACAGGTTGGTCTATTGAAGAATCCAATGGACTCTTCCGGTTCAACTCTTTTCACAGAAACTACAGGTATCTGTTTGAAGAAACTAATCTTGTCAACACTTACCGCAACATTCTCACCAGATAACAAAATTGTAGGTGGTACTTCAGGTAATATTGCCTTAATTGATAAAGTAGACTCTTCTGCTATATGGTATCACCAAACCGAAGATACCGGATTCGGAAACTTCACTGCGGGTGAGGGTGTTTCAGAATTAAATGATAGTGGTGTTGGTGTACTAGATATATCAGTAACCCCATATGTAAACCCAGAGATTGACACCATGACTGGAGAGATACTATATATTGATAACCGAGCGTCTATTACTCGTTCGGATACTCAGACCGAAGACATTAAACTCGTAATTCAAATTTAAGGTAGTATAGAAGATGCCAAAAACATTTACATCCAAAGTATTCTCTTCCTCTTACAGAGATGATTTTGTAGACAGTGATAACTATCACAGAATCCTCTTCAATAGTGGTCGTGCTGTACAAGCAAGGGAACTAACCCAATTACAGACTATTATCCAAGAGGAAATAGGAAGGTTTGGTCGTAATATATTTAAGGAAGGTGGTGCAGTAAATCCAGGCGGTCCTACTATCACGAACGATTATGAGTATGTTAAGTTAAATACTTTAGAATTTTCTTTACCTGCTGACCCACAGACTTTGGTCGGAACCACGATGACTGGTACTTCTTCTAGTGTAGAAGCAAAGGTAATTGAGGTTGTTGCCGCAACTTCCACTGATCCTGCAACATTGTATGTCCAGTACATCAACACATCATCCGCTGAAGCGGGTGATACTTCAATCCGTTTCACTGCGGGTGAACGAATTGACAACACCGTAGATAATCTACAGATCGCTAACGCAGTTGGTACAGAACTGCCTGTTGGTCGTGGTTGTAAAATTGCAAACGCAGAAGGTGATTTTTTCACCCGTGGACACTTCGTATTCGCAAAGGGTCAGTCAATCATCCTTTCCAAATATACTAGATACCCCACTAAGGTTGTTGGTTTTAAAGTAACAGAAGATATTGTAACAACTGCGGATGACGTATCGTTGTATGACAATCAGGGTGTTACACCTAATTTATCCTCGCCTGGCGCAGACAGATATCGTATTCGTCTTACATTGACAACTAAAGATCAGGTTACCGCTGACGAGAACTTTGTATACTACTGTGATGTGTTAGAAGGTAACATTGTTGACCAAGTTACTGGTACTGATGATTACAATAAGATTGCAGACACACTTGCCCGAAGGACTAGTGAAGAGTCTGGTAACTATATTGTCAACCCATTTACTGTTGATTTCAGAGACTCTGGTACTAATACAATTGCTACTATATCAGATGGTATTGCCTATGTCAATGGTTATCGTGGTGCGAGTGAGAAACCAACTCCATTGGTTATTCCTAAACCTCGCACAACTGCGACAATTGAAAACCAATTTACAGGCATCTCCTATGGACAGTATTTTATTTGTAGTGAATTACTAGGTCTACTAGATATTCGTACAAATGAAACTTTGAACCTATCAACCTCCACCACCAACCCTGCCGCATCTGTTACAGGTACTGCGCGAGTTCGTGCTGTAGAGAAAGATGGAAACAACTTCCGTGTGTACCTGTTTGACATCAATATGAACAGTGGACAAAACTTACGTGCAGTCAAGACTATTGGTACTAGTACAATTAGACGTGCCATACCAGTCTTTGAGAACAGTCTGGCAGTAATCAAAGAGTCTCAAAAAGTGAACATGGTGTTTGGTTTACCCAACCCTCGTCCCAGAATTGTTAGTGACTTTGACTATGAAGTACAACGAGTATTTGTAGACACTGCTAGTGGTGGTTCGTTTACCCTTGCGTTAGGTGATAACACCGAGTCATTTTCAAATACTTCCCAGTGGATTATTGTAAAAAATACTGATGGTGTGGTAGTTACCAATGCTACGTTTGGTGCTGTTGGCACACAAAGTTTACAAATAAGCAACCTTACCAATGTTGAACATACTGTATATGCCAAAATACAAAAGGGATCACCTACTGTTCGGCAGAAGACTCTTGAAGATGCAACAGTGACTACGACAGTATCAACTGTTGATGGTGTTGAGTTTGTTGATCTAGGTAAGACTGACATCCTGAGTGTTTCGTCAGTAAACCTATTGACTTCAAGTGGTGAAGATGTTTCTCATCTATTCACACTGGACAACGGTCAACGTGCAGGTTTCTATGACAATGGTCGTATGGTACTGGAGACTGGTGCAACGGCACCAACTGGAAATGTCTATGTTGCATTCAAACACTTTACTCACGGTGCGGGTGACTTCTTTGCAGTAAACTCCTACACTGGTCAGGTTGACTATGAAGATATTCCTGTCTTTAGTAGTGGAAGTGGAACACGTCTTAGAATAAACTTACGTGATGTTATAGACTTCCGTAATAGTGTTAACTCTAGTGGTGCTTTCGTTGCATCCGGTGCAACCGAAATCCCTACAAATGGCGATATCTTCCAATCAGACGTAGAATACTATCTACCTCGTGCAGACAAGATTGTTGTTACCAGTCAAGGGGAGATCAAGAATATTCAAGGTGAAGAAGGATTTGCCACTCAGATTCCTGCAACACCAGAAAACACACTACCACTATTCCAGATAGATCACAATCCTTATGGTCTAAATGATTCTGATGTTGTTGTTGTTCCATTCAAGGCAAAACGATTCACTATGGGTGATATTGCTCAACTGGAAAATAGAGTTGATAAGATTGAAGAAGCAACTTCATTGAGTCTTCTTGAACTAGATACTGCCGCCCTATTAGTATTGGATGCAGATGGTGTTGCAAGAATTAAATCAGGTTTCTTTGTAGATAATTTCTCTAGCAGATCATTCTCGGATACTAATAACATTGAATATCGTGCGGGTATTGATCCATCACGAGGTCTGTTATCAGTACCTACCATAGAAGATGATGTGATTCTTGCATACGATTCTTCTAAGTCAACTAACACTATTTTGAAAGGTGATACTGTTTACTTGAAGTATACAGAATCTCCCACTATCATACAGACACTTGTATCTGGTACAGAGAATGTAAACCCATTCGCAGTTATTACAGGTGAGGGTAACATTACTATGTCACCCGCGACTGACAACTGGTTCCAGACCAAGTACAATCCTGCAAACGTAATCAATAACACTGCTGTTGAGAATGTCAATGTTGATCTTGGTAATATCAATAGTAATATCATTAGTCAAGATAGAAATCAAGTAGCAAAATGGAAGTGGGATATAGGTAACTCATGGACACCTGTTGCGGGGTTTGGGTCAGTTCCAAGTGAACTGAAGTCTGGTTGGAGAGGAACTCCTGCTTGGAACTGGAGAGGTGTACCTGCCGAAACCACCAGAGTTCAAAATGTGGGTAATAACAATGGTGGCAGACAGAATTCAGACTTCAATGTCATTCGGTCTTTCTCCAACCGTATTGTTGTCGGAGAAAGAACTGTTCGTCAGATAGTTGGAGACAGGACAGTATCCTTGACGTTCCTACCATTCATACGTTCGCGTAAGGTATTCTTCAAGGCAGAGGGTCTGCGTCCAAACAGTCAGTTTTTCCCATTCTTTGATGGTAAAGATGTAAGTTCATTTTGTAAAGAAGAAGTATTCCTACGATATGGTGCTCTGGCAACAGACCTTGCATATTCTAACGCAAATCGTAATGCGACTCAACATCCTGCCACGCCATCTGACTTGGTTAGTGATGTCAATGGTGTCATTGAAGGTTCGTTCTTCATTCCATCGTCACCAACTACACGTTTCCGTGCGGGTACACGTGAGTTTAAATTACTTGACATTAGTAAGAATGATGATGATGCCGCTCTTTCACAGGCATCATTTAACTATACTGCACAGGGTACTCTGGACACGAGACAACAGACTATATCGTCTACTCGTATCACACAGACCAGAACACGTAGATGGACTACAACAACAAGAGTTAAAGTAACTGATCCATTGGCACAGTCATTCTTTGTGACTAACCCATCGGGTATCTTTGTAACTAAGATTCAGACTTACTTTAAGAAAGTGGACAGTACTGGTATTCCGGTTCAATTACAAATTCGTCCGATGGTGAATGGACATCCAAGTTCAACTGAGATTCATGCTCAGTCTATTAAGTTTGTACATCCAACCGATATTGACGTTCCTTCAAGTCAGACACAGGCAGACGTAGTTGCAAATCCGACTACTTTTGAGTTTGATGAACCCATCTTCTTGAACCCCGAAACTGAGTATGCAATTGTTCTACTTGCGGAATCTATTGAGTATGAAGCATATGTTGGTGAAACATACGCATTTGAATTAGGTTCTACCGAGAAGAGAATCTCTCGTCAACCATCTATGGGTTCATTGTTTAAGTCACAGAATGGTACGACTTGGGAACCAGACCAAACTAAAGACCTTGCGTTCAAAATCTTTACTGCTACCTTTGCAACTTCTGGTAATGCAGTGTTTGAGAACCGTGATATAGATTCTGAACTATTGAGTACCAACCCACTATACATGACTAGTGGTAGTGCCGTAGTAACAGCACTATGTCCCAACCACGGTTTCACTGTAAACGATACAGTGAATATATCTGGATTGGTTGGAGGAACATCCTACAATGGTGTATTGGGTTCTAATATTAATGGTGCCAGAACTATCACTGCGGTAGATGGATTTGCTATACGATTCAATGCCGCAAGTGCCGCAACATCGTCAGGTAGATTCGGTGCAGACTTAGTATTAGTTGATAAGCAGATTCAGTTTGATATTGCATCACCTAACTTTACCACATTAATTCCAGATGACACAACACTAACTTATCAGACTAAACTGACTGCGGGTAAGTCACTCGCTGCCATAACAGGTCAACAAGTAAAATACGGAAAAGATGCCTCCTATAGTAAGGAAGTTGTAATTGGTGACGAAAACTATTTTGCAAGTCCGAGACTTATAGCAAATCCGTCAAACGAAACTAGTGAGATGGGTGGTGAACGATCTGTAACAATCAAAGTTGATATGGCAACCACAAAAACTTCGGTATCCCCGATCATTGATACGCAGGGTGCATCAATAACAACAGAAACAAATCAAATTGATAATCAGATTGCAAGTGGTACTGAGAATGGATTTAACATTCCGTTGACATACTCTGCTGAGACAAATGCGTTTGGTGGTTCTGCACTTGCTAAACACCTTAGTATTGTTGGACAGTTAGACGAACCTGCAAGGGGTCTGAAAGTAATGCTTGCGGCAATAAGACCTAATGGTAGTAATATTGATTTGTATTTCAGAACAGGAACCGAAGGTAGTGACCTTCAAAATACTACTTGGACTTTGGTGGAAGAAGAAACAACAGTTCAACCGGACGAAAGAAACTTCCGTGAGTATCGTTATCTCATCGGTGGTGATACCGGAACACTGAATGCATTCACAGATTATCAGTTCAAGATTGTGTTTAGAGGTAACAACTCTGCTAAAGTTCCGTTCATACGAGACTTTAGAGCAATTGCGATGGCAACCTAATGAGTGAGTTTATTTCTGTAAATGGTAACCCGAATTTGGCAAGATGTCCTAATTCGGGTGCCATTATTAATATAAATAAAGGTGAGATACAGAAAGCACGTGCCGCGAAGACGGCAAGACAGAATAAAGAAAAAGAGTTCCAAGAGTTGCGACAAGATGTCAATGAACTAAAAGAACTCCTCAATAAACTAGTAGAGAAACTCTAATGTCAACACCTACACCAACAATCACGGATATTCTGGATACTTTCACTACGTTAGTAACCAACCAAAACACCATATCATTGGATTTGGGTGCTACTGGTCGTTTGAACACCAACGAGGATTCAGACGTAGTCTCTAGTATTAACGAACTTGAATTGGGAATTCGTGGTACCTCCAACAATCTAGTCGCAACTGACCTTGCAGACTTTACCGCAAACAACATCGTATCTGCACTACATGAACTTGATAGTGACCTTCATGGTGCGGGTGGTGGTAACGCAAAGGCAGACTTGACCACCAATGCGAATGACATCGTATCAGGTATCAACGAACTAGAACTTGGTATCCGAGGAACTGATAATGGACTGGTCTCTGCTATCCTATCAACCACTGCTAATGATTTAGTATCGGCAGTTGGTGAACTTGATAGTGATATCGGTGCAAGACCACATACTGGTCTGACCACTACGGCAAAGAATTTGACTGCGGCAATCAATGAACACGATGCCGAGTTAGGTACAATCACTGCGGTTGCGATGGGTACAACTGCATCAACGGTATCAACCGCAATTAAAGAACTAGAAGTAGAGATTGATACACTTAATACCTTTGTTGAACCTACTCAGGCATTGACCACTACTGCGACAACTGTTGCGGATGCGATCAACGAGCATGATGCAGAGATTGGTGCCGCAACTCTTGCTACATCGGCAACCACTCTCCGTGGTGCGATTAATGAATTGCATACTGAACTTGGTTCAACCGTAGACTCTAATGGTATTGGCAATCTAGTTGCAAGTAATATTGGGGCATCTCTGAGACTACTAGATAGTGCAGTAGGTAACCTTGATGATTTAAGTACAGACATCACTGCGACTGGACATAATAACCTTGTCAGTGCATTGAATGTTATACAAGCAGATATTGAAGCACTTGATGCCAATGGTATTGCCGCAAACCAAGCATTGGGTTCACTAAACCTATTGGATTCCGCTGGGTTTACTGGTTCAGAAAGAACTAACTTTGTAAATGCACTAAACGCATTAAGAGCAGACATACCACTCATCTATGATGTAAATGGTACTCAACTCAATTAATCGGAGTATTGTGACACGATGAGTAGTGTTCCACTAAAATTAAAAGACAGTGCGGCACCGACTGAACTTCAAATGATGTCTGGTACGGAAGAAAACTATCTTGCCTATCAGGTAGGGTTGAGTTTTGCGGCACTTGATAGTTCGTCTGTAAATCAGTTAGGAAAAGTCCTCACCGGATCAAATCATACGGTAGGTACTTTCACAGATACTTCATATGATTCTGCGGTAGGAACTCATAGTAATCTATTGTCACTAACCCAAGTTGATACTGTAATCCGACAGAAGACTGGTACGGTATCTATCTCTGGTAATGACTATCGTACTCTTGTAAGTCAGAGAGATAGTGATGGACAATTGATCGTTCAGGAAATGGACGATACCAAGACTAATGAACTTGTTGATAGAATCAATACACGAATCTACACTTCTGATTATCCTGGCTCTTATAAACTTGCGACATCTGCCCCAAGTGCTGACTACTCTGTAAATCTTGCTAATGTAATGACAGACACTAGGACAGACGGACATTCTGTTCAGTATAACATCTATAAAAGAAATACGATGACTGCGCCAACAGCAACACGTCCTTTTGCTGTTAAACGATCTAGTGGTCAGACGGGTACCTATCAGGGTCTTCAGGAAATGACTGATGACCAGATTAAATACTCTCTTGGTCTTAAAGCAAGAAACCGTACATCTGCCACCCTAAATTCAATTGGCACATATAAGATATTGTCTTCTGCTACCGGAACTCCGACTAATGCAGGACTTGCGGGTACATGGACGGCAAAAGGAACTGCGACAGATACTCGTCAACAAGTTTCATCGGTAAACTATACTAGAACTCGTTCATCAAATTATGCACGATTAAGAACTTCTACCTATAGTGCAGACTATACTAGAACTCGTTCATCAACATATTTGAGAAGTTCTACTACTTCTCGTACTAGTACTTACACTGCTACCTACACTAAGACACGTACTAGCACATACTCTCCCAGTTTTGTGGGTGACTTTGTGGGTGACTTTTCATCAGCAGGTGGCGGTACCAATTACACACGTGCACGTGCATCAACATTAAACTCTCAAGTATTTAATTCGCCTTCATATCTTGGAAACTATCAACGACTTCTTGAATACACTGGTGACTACACCCGTAACTTTGAAGGCAACTATGCGGGTACAAGTTATTTTCGTAGTTTCTCTAGAACACTATATGTAAGTGTTGACCAAGAGACATTTTACTACTCAACATCTTATGCCGCTGTGTTTACTGGTAATAGGTCTTCTACCTATAGTGCAAATTATACGAGAATTCAAGAGAGTAATAGAACCACAGGCGCGCAGTTCACTGGAGACTACCAGAGATTAACAAGTTTCACTGGTGATTTTATAGGTAACGTTACTACCACTTCTACTGCTAATAGTCAACGAGTAAGTGACGCTAATTATGTTCGTAACTTTATTGGTAACTATGCTCGTGCATTTGACAGAGATCGTCAAACGAATTTTACCAGAAACTTTGAAGCAAACTATGCCAGAAACTACACTGGTAACTTTACTGGTAACTTTACTGGCAACTTCCTTGCGGAATATTCCAGAGCGTTTGTTGGTAACTACACGAGACAACAGGGATACTCTCGTGGTGGGCGATCCGGTTATCATGCCAAGTCTGGTTCATCCTTTTATTACGCAGGTACTACATATACAGGAACTGCCACCTATCTTGGTGACTATGCTCGTAATTACCAACGTGGTATTCAGGTAGATTCTCAGAGAACTAGGACTCAGAATTTTGCTAGAAATTTCTTGGGTAACTTTAGTAGAAATTACTTAGGTAACTTCTCTGGACAATACTCTCGTAACTTTGAGGGTACTCGTCAGAGTAACTATACCGGAGCATCTAGTTTCACTAGAGACTTTGCAGGTGACTACGCAGGTAACTATTCCCGTACATTTGATGCTCAGTATACAGGAGACTACAATAGAAACTTTGCGGGTAACTATACTGGCAACTATAATAGAAATTTCTTGGGAGATTATAACCGAACATTTACAGGAAACTACAGTGGTACCACGATTGGGTCGGGTAACGAAAATATAGAGACCTATACAATGTACGTAAGAATAGCATAAATAGGGTTATATGGGAACTACGACACTAAAACTTGAAGGCACTAATGGTGACCTCAAGGAAATAACGACTACCGAAGAGAATTATCTTGCGTATCAGGCAGGACTGCATCTTTCTACTTTGGATTCTAGTGACGTATCCGCGATAACTCAGGTCAGTACTAATAATACACTGATCGGTTCGTTTACTGATACTAGGTTTGATGATGGTTCGGGTACTCACGGATTCTCTGGGGGTACTGTTCCGGTTGTACAAACAATAACCTCCTTATACCAAAGGGAAGGGGTTGCTGACTTTGCGGGAGACTCTGCCTCATTCCGTTATCCTCTTGAATTTGCAGACAATGGTGGAACACCAGAACTACACGAATTAGATTCTGCTGAAGTTGATACTCTTTCAGATCGTCTTCTGTCTCGTATCGCAGTATCAGAATATCCAGGCGTATATAAACTTGCGACATCTGCTCCTAGTGGATATGGTACATACAAGTCAAATGTGTTTGCGGATAGACTACAGACAGGCACAACCGGAACAGTATACAATGTCTATGTAAAGAATACAATGTCTTCACCAACTGCGGTGAGACCTGTTGCTATCAAGAGATCAAGTGGACTGACAGGCACCTTCCAAGGTGTCCAAGAGATGACTGATGCGGAGATACGATACTCATTTGGTTCACGTGTTCAGACTCGTATTAGTAATGGCACTGCGGGTATCGGAACATATCAGATGCGAAGTTCTGCCCAAGGTGCACCAACCGCATCTGGTACTTGGGTTTCTCGTGGAACAGGATCAGATACTCGTTACAACACAACCAACACTGACTATGCTCAAGCATATAATAGAACCCGATCAAGTAATTATACCGGAGACTATTCTCGTTCTTTTGACCGAACTTTTGCGGGTACGTTTTTAGGTAACTTCATTCGGAGTTTTCTTGGAGAGTATGCGGGTGATTACGGTAGAAACTTTGGTGGAGATTATACCGGAGACTATCAAAGAAACTTTGCAGGAGACTACACCGGAGACTATGGTAGAAACTTTGGTGGAGATTACACCGGAAACTATGCCAGAAACTATGAAGGGGTGTATAGTAGAACACGTACTACAGACTTTGCGGGAGACTTTGTTGGTAACTATACTGGAACTTATACAAGAACCCGTATAACTACATCTACTCGCACCCGTGCAACAAATTATGTTGGTGACTTTGTTGGTAACTACGGTAGAACTCGTCAGACAAACTATGCTCGTAACTTCTTAGGCAACTTCTCTGGACAATATGCTCGCGCTTACACCAGAGATCGTCAAACAAATTATGCTCGTAACTTCTTAGGTAACTATGTTGGCAACTATTCCCGTACATTTGATAGAGATCGTCAGACAAACTTCGCACGTGCTTACACCAGAACACGGGCAACGAACTATGCTCGTGCTTACACCAGAACACGGGCAACGAACTATGCTAGGGCATTTATTCGTAACCGTACTGCTAACTATTCTCGTGCTTTTACCAGAACTCTGACATACGTCCGATCTGCAAGTGGTAGTGGTACATATTTCTACACACGTGTTGGTTACTATTCCAGAAACTTTGCCCGTACTTTTCAAGGCAACTATTCTAGAAATTACACTGGTAACTTTGTTGGTAACTATGCTCGTAACTTTACTGGTAACTTTGTTGGTAACTATTCTCGTAACTTCTTAGGTAACTTCTTAGGTAACTATGCTCGTGCTTACACCAGAACACGGGCAACGAACTATGCTAGAAATTACTTGGGTAACTTTACGGGTAACTATTCCAGAAACTTTGATAGAGATCGTCAGACAAATTATGCTAGAAATTACTTGGGTAACTACGTAGGTGACTACCAGAGAACACGTGTAACAACTTATACTGGTAACTTCGCAGGTGACTACGCAGGTGACTATGTAGGTAACTACGAAGAGGCATACAGTAGAACACGTACCACAAACTTTGCAGGTGATTTTGCGGGTAACTACGCAGGTAACTATTCCAGAAACTTTGAGGCAAACTATCAGAGAACTAGATCATCTAACTACTCTCAAGCATATAATAGAACTAGATCATCTAACTACACTGACAACTATCAGAGAACTAGATCATCTAACTATTCACAGAATTATAATAGAACATCTACTATAGACTCTACTCGTGAGTCAACTGGTGTGTCTACTGTGACTCGTAATAGTACCTATAGTGCAGATTATGCAAGAAACTTTGCGGGTAACTATACTGGCAACTATGTGGGAACAACGATTGACACTGGTTCATCTACTATTGAGACATATACCCTGTACCAAAGAACAGCATAATTTACATATATATAAAACTGAATGAATTGGAGACTTTAAATGGCAAGAACATGGTTAGATAATGCTTTTTGGGAAACCCCCAAAAAACAAATACTGAATGCGATTAGTGAAGAAATTGATGGTAATAAAACTAAACGTCAAGTTCTAAAAATGCAAAAGATTAATGAAGATGGCACTGAGAACGAAATGTTTGCAGAAGCAGTCGCGTTTCTTGGTGAAGACAGGATTAACGAATCAAGTAAGAAACGTCTTGAGAAGAAGCAAAGTGAAGCAGACGTAGAGAAGCAGAAGAAACTTGAGCATGAAAGGGCAAAGAAACTAGAGAAACTCTTTGAGTACAAACTAGAAACTTTTGAGATTGCTGAAATCAAAGAGTCTAAGAATCGTTTACTGAAATCAAAACTCAGACGATCTAAGTCTATTCCTGAAGTGAATCTATACGCAATATTATTAGTACAGGAAGCAATAGAAGATGGAAAAACAGACTAAAGGATTTGTTGTTGTCGCATCAAGGAATTCTAATTTCTATTCGTATGCGATCAATCTGATTCAATCCATAAAAGACTACTATCCAGAAGCATTAATTACTCTGTGCACAGAGGAACGATTCCTTGACGGACGAGAAGAAGAAGCAGACAATGTTATCTTCTGTGATAGTCATTATCGTGCTAAATTATGGGGCATGGCAAACTCTCCCTATGATATTACAATGTATGTTGATGCGGACATGGAGTGTGAACACGAAGACATTATGACCGTCTGGGATGAGATGAAAGACTACGATATGGTCTTTCACGAATTGACCAAGGATCGTGAAGAATACTATGCAATCCGAGAATTTAAATATAATGGTAGGGTGGAAAAGTATTCCTTGTGCGGGGGTGTTTGTCTTTACCGCAGTAGTAATCCATTAGTAATGGAGTTTATGGATGAATGGGATGACTTGTATCGCAGACAATTTTCTGGTGCATTTAAACCAGAAGGATTTGATTCACAACAATGGAAACAAGACCTCAAGCACTTTGACCAGACAACACTCTGGTGGTTAGTTAACAAGGTAGAAAAATACAAAGACCTCAAGATTGGTTTCTTTGAAGATGATATCCGATGGAATTATTTTACTCAATATGGTTATAATAAATTGCCATCAAAGAGTGGAAAACCACCGATACTTAGGCATTACTCTGGTTGTTTACAGAAGGATGTCCCCTTGGTATGAAAAATATTCCAATAAACAATAAGGAAATATTAAAATCACTTAACAACTTCTTATGGTATTATGACAACAAAGAAGATGTCGCAAGTTGCCTCAAACTGCATGGTAAACCAGAAGATCGTAAATACCATATGAGTGATGAGTATCGCGATAAGATTATTGCTGAAGACACAAACCATGAAGGTTTTCCAGATCACGGACACTCGTATGCATTGAAGGCAGACCGACTGCATCATGTTAACGAATACCCAACAAAGGGAGCAGAGTATATTGAAAGATATAGCAAGTATAATCAAGAACTCTGTACATTATTAAGCACACGAAACAATGCATTAACTCAGATGTATCCTCCTAATGGATATATCTCTTGGCATAATAATGCCAATGCGTGTGCATACAATCTCATATTCTCTTGGTCAGAAACTGGTGAAGGAAACTTCAAGTATGTAGATGGTCATACTGGTCAAATGGTCACAATGCAGGATAAGAAGGGTTGGCAATGTAAAGCAGGATACTTTGGTTCATATGACGAACCTTGGTACAAAAGAGTTTATCATGCCGCAGAGACAGACTGCTACCGGATTACCGTATCATATATTTTCAACCAAAGTGATATGGCACTCGGTATGCAAGACGATATAATAGAAGAAATAATGTCAGAATACTAAAATCTTGGCGTTCTAAACCTTATAAATAAAGACAAGAAATCATTGTTTTTATAACGGGTATAATAGATGTCATCAAGTAATTACGAAGATATTGTCATTAATCAAGGTACAGATGTTGCAGTAGAAATACATCTCATACATGATAGCGGTAGCACATACGATCTCTCCAACCATTCGGTCTCCGCAAGGATGAAGCGTAGGTATGGTGATTCCGCAAACGATCCAGATACAATAAACTTCAATTCCGTGGTAATTTCCCCACCGACAGACGGAATAATTAACCTATCCCTATCCAACACGCAGACAGACGCGATGAAGACTCGTGGTCGTTATGTCTATGACGTTGAAGTATCTTATGCCGACAGTGATGGTAACACAATAATTCAAAGAGTCCTAGAAGGACAAGCCGAAGTCTCCCCATCGGTCACGAAATAAAAAGGATCAACAATAATGACTGATAAAATCATTGTAAAGAAGGTAGTAGTTGGCACACCCATTCGGAAAGTGACATCTGGTGCTTTCAGTATAGGAAATCTTGGTGGTGTAGATGTTTCTGCAACTGAGTCAGACGGATCAATTCTCGCGTATAAGACATCATCGGGTAAATATGTTGTTACAAACCTCCGTACTGATGACAACCTCACTGCTGTATATGATAGTGATCTGGGCACATATACCTTTGGTTTAAAAAATAACTCAATCACTGGACACATAATACCGAGTGCACACGAGACATATGACCTCGGTACACTGGATAGCAAGTTTCGTGACCTCTATCTAAGTGGTAGCACGATCACTCTCGGAACTGTACAACTAAAAGACAGTGGCGGTGACTTAATTCTTGTTGATAACAATGGCGACAAGATCAACCTAGACCTATCATTAAGTACAAACAATACTGCGGTATTCTCTTTTGATAGTTCATCCGGTACTTTTACCTTTAATGATTCTGACCTTGCTAGAACTAATATTAATGAGACTTTTCATGCAGGTGTGACTGTAGTCAATGGTGCGACTATTGATAGTGCAACCATCACAAACCTTGCGAATACTCAACTGACCGGAAGTCAGGCAACCTTTGACAGTGCGAATATTGGCACTCTACGAGTAACTGGTAATACTATCCTTGATGGTAATCTGACCATCACTGGTACTGAGACCACCGTAAACACCGAAACAATTAACCTTGCAGACAATACGATTGTCCTCAACTCCAATGCCACAGGTGCTCCAACAGAGAATGCGGGTATTGAGATTGAACGTGGTGATTCCGCAAACAAATCATTCTTGTGGAATGAGGGTACTGGTTACTGGACACTCAATGGTGAGACCCTAGAGACAACTGGTAAGATTCTATTCGGTAATGTGTACAGTTCAGAAGGTGACCTACCAAATGCGGGAACATATCATGGTATGTTCGCACACGTACATGGAACAGGTAGAGGACTCTTTGCACATGGTGGTTCTTGGCATAATCTGATTGACTCAGATACGACAAGTCTACAACAGGTTTATAACCTAACATCAAACAATGCAGATATAACGAATGCACAGATTGATTCTGCAACCGTTACCAATCTTGCGACAACTCAGTTAACTGGGTCACAGGCAACGTTTGATAGTGCAAACATTACTTCTGTGGGTGGCATCACTGGATTTGATGCGACATCAACTTCTACGATGCGTGGACTATTCTCTGCGGGAGGAGACTTAACATATAATTCTTCTACTGGTCAGTTTACCTTTGATGTTGAAGATGTATATACTCAAGCAAACTTTGACAGTGACTTCTTAACACGATTGACCTCACAGATTGACAGTGCGGGTATTACTACATTAACCAATACCAACGCAACTATCACAAATCTAACAGGAAGTCAAGCAACCTTTGACTCTGCGAACATCACATCTTTAGGTGCGGTTGGTAGTGTAGATGCAACAACAACTTCAACTATTCGTGGATTATTCTCAAGTGGGGGAGACCTTACATATAATAGTGGAACTGGTCAATTCAATATTGATGTTGAACAGGTTTACAGTCAAGCAAACTTTGATTCGGATTTCCTTTTACGTTTAACAACACAGATAGACAGTGCAGACTTCAACAACTTGACATCCACAACGGCATCTCTTGATTCTGCATATGTAGACAATATTCATGTCGGGGCACACAATGCGGATAATATTCCTCGTGCATTAAAACTTGGTGATGCAACAGGAGAACTCGCATTAAGAAAGTCCCACAGTGGTGGTAAAGGTTTCATTACTAATGATGGAAGACTACTGGTTCAAAGTGATATTCTTGAATTGCAAGGGTCAAAGTCAGGTGAAACCATCACCGATATGGCAAAGTTCTACAAAGACTCTGCTGTTGAACTTTACTACAATGATGTCCTTAGATTGTCAACCGAGAGTGATGGTGCAAGTGTAGTTGGTGACTTCTATGTCGGTACAGACCTACACGTTGTTGGTCAATTCCGTGGTATCACAACAACAGGATTAGCAGAAGGTACAAACCTCTATTATACTCGTGCAAGATTTGACTCTGCACTGGGTGATACAACATCTACCGGAACAATCCGTGGAATGTTCTCTGGTGGTGGAGACTTAACATACAATAGTGGAACTGGTCAATTTAGTATTGATGTAGAAGATATCTATACTAAAGTAAACTTTGATTCCGATTTATCAGATGCAAACACTGGACAATTACCAGAAGGAAGTAATCTCTATTATACAACCACTCGTGCGGATTCAGACTTTGATGTCAGACTTGCTACCAAAACAACAGCAAATGTCACGGAAGGTACAAACCTCTATTATACTACTACTCGTGCTGATTCTGATTTTGACATTAGACTCGGCACGAAATCGTCTAGTGATGTCAGTGAGGGTAGTAACTTATATTACACCACTGCTCGTGCCGATAGTGACGCAAAGAACTCAGTATCAGTAACCGATGCGGGAGGGGATGGTTCACTATCCTACAACTCCACGAATGGTGTAATCACATATACTGGTGCATCTGCGGCAG
>Ga0209092_10001421_pt1 | contig 23405 bp, 9 predicted proteins | sample FraStrMetagenome_FD_187446 | JGI IMG/M metagenome (GOLD analysis project Ga0209092, IMG submission 187446) | Marine eukaryotic phytoplankton communities from Arctic Ocean - Fram Strait ARC3M Metagenome (SPAdes) (version 2) | ecosystem: Environmental > Aquatic > Marine > Oceanic | place: Fram... | reverse complement strand
GCATCAGTACCAGCATCAGTAGCACCATCAGTAGCACCATCAGTAGCACCATCAGTAGCACCATCAGTAGCACCATCAGTAGCACCATCAGTAGCACCATCAGTAGCACCATCAGTAGCACCATTAGCAGAATTCGGTATTACCACATTTTTACAATCAAATATATTCACGGTTTTGTCTCTATATTGACCACAATTAATAAATTTTGAAAATAATTTAAGGGTCATTTCAGTACCATCAGTTTTTATATCATCTGTTCTTGATTCATCATCTCCGCCAAATTGTGTTCTAGATGAAAATGCTGTATAAGTTTTTAATAAAGAATTAAAAATTTGAGAATTTTTCGATAATTTTAATAACCCATCTGATAAAGCGTCTTTTCCTTTTACCAATTCTTGTATTGTAAGAGGTTCATCAAACCCAATAGAATTTCGGACTAATATAGATTCTTGGTTCGTCTTATTTGTTAAAAATTTATAAAATTTGGGCAGGGAAATAGTTTTCTTTCCTGTATCACCTATCAATGTTGTAAATATATTTTTTATGTCATCTTTCGATATGATCTTAGGTTCGGTATTAGAATTAGCAGTAGAATTATCAGCAGGAACATCTGTATTAGCAGAAGCAGGAACATCTGTATTACTATCAGTAGAATTATCAGTGGAATTATCATCATCAGATGAAGTAGTCTTTGTAGAACTAGAATTGCTATTATCGTGTAAATGTGGTGGATATTTAACATCCATATTATCTTGATACATGTACATAACAGCAGTTATGGAGCTATTACATTTATTTTCATTTTCTTCTTTATCTTTTTTATATAGATCAAGATATTTCATTAATTTTGTCTCTGCTAACTCATATGTATCTGGAACAACCTTATAATCCATATCACCTTTAAATAAATCAGTACAATCCGGTGAAATATTCATATCTACCGGTTCTTTGTTAAACTTTTCCTTAAACAAGTCTTTATAATTATCCAGTTTATCAAATATCGCGCTCATTTTATCGTCTGGACACCCCATTAACGAAGCACTAATGAACTGATATTTCTTTTCTGCCTCTTCAATATTTTCAGGTACTGTTATGTCGATTTTGTCAGGATCGCATTCATACTGTTTTAAACTATCACTAATTACCTTAAGTGACGTATTCGTATTCGTATTCGTATTCGTATTCGTATTCGTATTCGTATTCGTATTTTGTAAATTTCTATCCTTCTCTATCAATGCTTGAAAATGATCACCACCGTCGATTGACGTGGCTCTTTTTTCCAAGATATAGAGAATATTATCCTTATTATTTTTGACACAATTCGTTTTTATTTGGTCTGCTCTATTATCTTCAGTACCACTATCATTTTGTATATTTATGCCTTTATTGTTATACAATTCAAATGAATTTACTCGAGTAATACCATTAATTTTTTTAAACACTCCTACACATATATCAAACATTTTGGCTAACAAAATAATTTCGGCATCGTGTCCCCAACCAGTTCCTTGGATACGTTTCATTGCTGCTAATAGGTCTTTAATAGGAACAATTTTAGATTTGATGAGTTCGTCTAAATTATTACATATATACTTAGCAAGCACTAAACGTAAATTCCCCATATAATTTATTTTACCACCGACCAATTCTTTTTTTGCAGGCACCCAACCTTTACCATACCAATTACCAATTCCCTTGTAAAACATACTGAATATAAACGAACTATACAAACATTCACCTTCTGATGTCGTCTCTACATGATAATAGTCTATATTTTCATTTGTAAGTTCTAAATTTTGTTCAGTAAAAATAGTTTGAGTCGGATAAGTAAGTTGTACATCTTTAGCAATATCACGGATATTTTGCATCGTTTCAGCTGTTTCTGTCGGTAATACTTTATCCTTTACATTGTTACATATATTCATCAACCCCTTCATCATTTCTTCTTCTAGTTCATCCTGTTCTTTTTTATTTTTCGCTACCTCTTCCTCTGATAACGCTGTAGTAGTAAAAGCTTGTGTTCCAGTTATATCATTCATATCTATAGAATACTCTATACGTTGTTTTGGTGTTAAAGATGTTACAGGAATTTTATTAGCATATATTTCCTTCAATTCGCGAATTTCATCCATTGAATTGGTTCCATTTTCTTTATAGAGAGCTTTCAAATAAGTTACTAATTTATTTCTAGCATCCACGACACAATTCAAATTTTCCATATACTGGAAATAATTTGTAACAAATGTAATTCTCTCGTTTGGTGTTTTACCGACAAACGATTCTTCAGATTCTTCTGTAGAAGGTATGTCCTTATATTTGCAAACTATACTTGTTTTATCGTTATTAGAATTCACCTTAGAAGTAGCCTCTACATTAGAATTAGCATTCACCTTAGAAGTAGCCTCTACATTAGAATTAGCATTCACCTTAGAAGTAGCCTCTACATTAGAATTAGCATTCACCTTAGAAGTAGTATCTAGCTTAGAAGTAGCCTCTACATTAGGATTAGCCTCTACATTAGAATTAGCATTCACCTTAGAAGTAGCATTCACCTTAGAAGTAGCATTCACCTTAGAAGTAGCATTCCCATTAGAAGTAGCATTCACCTTAGAAGTAGCATTCACCTTAGAAGTATCATTCACCTTAGAAGTAGCATCCGCATTAGGATTAGAATTAGCAGTCGCCTTAATCTTAGAAAGTTTTTCATTCAGTTTTCCCTGTAAATCCTTCATTTTATTTATATTGTAGTCAAGTTGGGCTATTGATTTAGTAGTATCAGCACTCTTTATAAACTTTCGAACACGGTTTATATCACTATTAATTCGCTTTTTCTCACTATCACGGTTTTTACCATTTGTTTCAAGATTTAATTTGTCTTTTAGAGATTGTAATTGTTCGTTTTTTTCCTTTTCTTTTTGCAACAATGTTGATTTTAACTCTTTATTTTTTTCAATTTGTGTATCAAGTTGTTTAATACCATCTTCTATTGATTTTTCACCAGATATATTACTTACATCTTCCAACGTCTCTGGTAATATTTTACTAGCACTGCCTCCACCACCAATATATATCTTCATCGTTTTTCTTTTTAGATGAGGATTGCGTGTATGTTTTTTCTTCGAATTTTCATATTTGCTCTTTTTTCTTCTTAAATTATACTTTTTTCTAGAAGCATTACGTTTTAATTTTATTTTATGTAATCTGTTTTTAGTAAGTTTCATATATATATATATATAATACTTTAAGAAAAGTATTTATGCTGTATTTATTTTGTAAACGTATATTAATATGAATGTACTTCCTGCAGCATGTACTGTTGCTACATCTCCTATAAATATATCAATGGGTTCAATCGACGGTCCATGTGTCTTAAAATGTGATTACAATTATAAATATGGTATATACACTCCTAATATTACCAATAAAGGTAACTACTTGGCATTAAATTATTCTGGAACATCGAATCCGGTAAAATACAATGATGAAATGTACAATGTCAAAGAAATCAGAATTTATCAACCTTCACTACATACGTATAATCAATCTAAAAATGCCGATGGAGAGATACTTATTATTCATAATGGATCTGGGAAAAATTTAATCGTATCAGTGCCATTTATATCTGGTGGGAAGACAGATAAAGGTTCTGTACAATTGAATACATTAATTACAGAAGCAGCTTTGAGAGTTCCTAATATAAATGAAGCTGTAACAACTTCAAGTGGTAGTTTCTCTTTAGACAATTTCATTCCTGATAAGAAGGGATATTTTTCTTATACAGGAACGTTACCATATACACCGTGTAATGGTACATATTCATATATTGTTTATAACATAGAAGATGCTATAAATCTAGAAGCTTCTTTATTGACAAAATTAAAGCAGATTGTAACGACAACTGCTATTCCTGTGAAAACAAATAGTCTCTTTTATAATAAGAATGGCGCCAATTCTAGAGGCAATGATGATAATATTTATATTGATTGTCAGCCGGTAGATGAAGCCGGAAACATTCTTGTTCAAGAAGGACCTGGTGGAACAAATACAAATACTGGTACAATGGGACCAAGTGTAACAATGGAGCAAATAGCACCCTTTTTATATGTTATATTGGGAGTAGTAGTAGCTTCTGGAATTGTATATGGGGGGAAATACTTATTCAAGAAGATGAAAAAAGAATAAGGTGTAAAATTCTATACATAATGAATGTTATTTATAGAATATAATAGAATATAATAGGCAATTAAAAAACCAATTAAATTACAGATGTAGTATCATGTACGTCCATCGCGTTATGTGTCTCCTCGCTAGCAGGTTTGTAATTTAAATTACTAGGACCTGCGGATTCGACTAAAGGAGCCATTTGTTTGACAACCTCTTCTTCCAAAGTGACTGGAAATTGGTTGAAAGCGCTAAAATGACCGCTTTTTTTGATTTCGGTAGGTAAATATCTCTCAATAGCAAGTGTTCCGGTAGAATGACTGGAACGACGGATTAATTCATAGGCAGCGAAAAGTCCAACAACACCAACAATTGGATGACAATAGGCAAATAAATAAAACGCAGCTATAATTATAACAATATTACCGTAAATATTATCAATCAAATTAGCCAACATAGAAGGCGTCTGAATGTTCAATACACTGTATAAGATTAAAACGACTAGTAGAGCAAGGTGGTGATAATTACTCTTTTTGAATAGATTTTGGTAAGGTTCCATATATCATATTATTATATTAAAAATTGAATAATATAAATGATTATCAACATATTATCACAATACTATTACTATGTCATACCTAGGAAAAAAAGGATATTCACTTTTAAAATCAAATTTAAATGAGAAAGAACAGACCTTTATTCGCAATGAATTAACGGTAAAAGCATATATCCCTAAATCACCAGTCCAACCTGAGCCATTTTCATTATACCGAGAATCTCCCAACAAGTTTTACATTCCTAGATACTTTGGTGAAGGCAATTTCGGTGATGTTCCAGAAAACAAACTGTCTCGTGGCGACGACATTGATGTTGAATTTAATGGTGAATTGAGAGATTTCCAAAAAAACATTGTAAATAAATATATTCATTTTGTCAAAGACAGTGGTGGTGGTTTATTAGACGTGGATCCAGGAAAAGGGAAAACAGTAATGGGTCTGTATATTATTTCTAAATTAAAAAAAAAGACACTAGTCATCGTTCATAAATCATTCCTTTTAAATCAATGGATAGAGAGAATTCAACAATTCTTACCTACAGCAAGAGTTGGTAAGATACAGGGACAAATTATTGATATTGAAGACAAGGATATTGTCATTGGTATGTTGCAGTCGCTTTCACAAAAAGATTATCCTGACAATTTATTTGATAGCTTTGGACTCTCTATTTATGACGAGACGCATCATTTGGGAGCAGAAGTGTTCAGCCGGTGTATGATGAAAACGATTACCAATTATACATTGGGACTGTCTGGAACAATGCAGAGAAAAGATGGACTTACAAAAGTATTTAAAATGTTCCTAGGTGATATTGTTCATAAAGAAAAAACAGATACAAGTGAGCATAAAGTGATTGTAAAATCGATTCACTACAAGGTAGATGATGATGATTTTAATGAGATTAAATACGATTATCGTGGAAATCCTCTATACAGTACCATGATTTCCAAATTATGTAATTATAATCATCGTTCCGAATTCATCATACAGGTATTACAGCACGAATTAGAAGAAAATCCTGAACAACAAATCATGATTCTAGCGCATAATAAGTCATTGATTACCTATTTATACAAATCAATCGAGCATCGTAATATAGCTACGGTTGGATATTATATTGGTGGGATGAAAGAGGCTGATTTAAAGATAAGCGAAGGGAAAAAAGTCATTATTGCTACTTATGCCATGGCGTCAGAAGGTCTTGATATTAAAACATTGACGACTCTTATCATGGCGTCACCTAAAACAGACGTTTGTCAATCTGTAGGTAGAATTTTGCGAACAAAGCATACATCTCCTTTGGTAATAGATATCGTAGATAGTCATATTATATTTGAAAAACAGTGGCAAAAACGAAGACAATATTATATGAAACAGAAATACAATATTATTTCAATAGACAATCATTCTTACATGACTGGTAATTGGCAAACAGTTTATGATCCTAGTAAAAGTGTAGAAAGTATGAAACGAATTAAGAAAAAGGATGAACCTTTAAAAGGTGTATGCTTGATAAAACTATAAGAAAAAAGACTACGCGGTGTAATATATTTCAACTAATCACATCAGAATATTTTTATTTAATTATAAACCTGATTATAAGGAGCAGAGTCACCTAAATGTTTCCAGGTATTTAAACAATCATTGCTGGGTGTATAGGGGGAAGGATTAGCTAATGCTGAACTTCCGGCGGTCAATACTGGTGGAGCGCCAGTGGAATAATTATGCGCGTTTGCTACATTGGACATATATTGGCTATATCCACCTCTTTGTCTTTTTGACGATGATCTTCTCTTGGTTCTTTTTCTACCTCCTTTTTTACTCTTTCCTTTTCTACTCTTTCCTTTTCTACTCTTTCCTTTTCTACTCTTTCCTTTTCTACCTCTTCTTTTTCCACCGCACTGGCTATTTAGACCACGAGAGATGGGGGGATAACCTGAACCTGCGAATAGTGACAAGTTTTCACCGTCAGAAGGTTTATAAGAGTAATAGGGATATCCACCTGTTCCGAACGAGCTTCCACCAGCTTGACCAGCTTGCATAGATGCATTCATATTAGTATCTGAATTAATACCATTATGCTCATAAGTAGAGTGTTCTCCTCTATGAACTGAATGTCCGGCACCAACTCCTGAACGCTCAGCTAGAGTTTGTTGTTGTGAAAATTCATGACCAACTCCACCCTTCATCTTATGACTTCTTCTCTTGCTTCCTTTGCCTTTGCCTCTACGACCTTTTCTTGTACGACGCATGCGCTTTCCACCGGTTTTTACGACTTGATAAAGCCCTTTTTGTTGTAATGCCAATTCACTTCCAGACCCACCACATCCAGTAACTGCTCCAACTTTACTGGAAAAACCAGGGTTTGGGAAATGCGCATTTTGTGAATTAACTAATCCTGGTGATAGAACGAGTGACATATATATATAATAGTGATAAAAAGAATTTTATTGAGCGAATGATCCATGAAATTATTGATTAAATGATTGTCTGTAATGATTTATTTGACTATGAGAATTATATGTTTGACGCTGACCTCTATGATTATGATTCGGTTGATTATTTGTATTATTGTTTGGAGAATATGACTGATATTGTCTTTTATACTGTTGGGAATTGTTATGTCCTTGACTATTATTGTTATGTCTTTGATTTTGATTATTGTTACTATATCTTGGATGATTGTTATTTTTACGCATATTGGTTTGTTCTAAAGATTGCTTCGATTCATTCAATTCAGATATTGTTGCAATGGTTCCATTGGAAGATGCCTGAATCGGAACATATGTATTTGTCCTTTTTTGAAAAGAGCATTCCATAGTGACACTCTTGTCTAAAAATACAAACTTGTCTTCACTAATATTTTCAAATTCTTCATCGTCGTCACTCTCTTCCAACGCATCTAAATTGGCATTCTCCTTAATTTTTCTAAATATTTTATTCATCATTACGCTTGTTTTATAATCAGGTATAGCAGCAACGTCATATTTTTCTAAACTCCCATGTCTATTTTTAACATGTAAATGATATACGTCGTTTTGTACATCTGCTTTGATTACGAAAATTCTATTTTCTTGTTCATCTGTTTGTGTTGATCTATACAGTGTGGAAGTGTATAAATGTTTATTCTCTTGAAAATTTCTTTGTTGGATAGAATATATTTCATAGGGTAATTGCTTTACGCTAGCAATAGCATTTTCAAAACTACTTTCAATGATTGGAAGACCTATACATATGCCGCCGTTTGTAAGAATAGACTGCTTCAATTCATTATCAAATATATGCTTTAATAAATTTAATTTGGATAATTCTGTATATGACTCGACACTTTTCCCACGATAATAATGAACATTTTCGGTAGAAAAGAAAGATTTACCATTCATTGAAAACAAGGTTCCGAACAAAATGGTTCCCAATACTAATTTTTTCTCGAATATTTGAGGAACAATGAACATATTTGCGATTGATTTTTGCGCTCCTGGATTAATCTCTACAAAAATACAGACTTTCTTATCTTGAAAATAAGAGAACCAAACCAAATGTTTCTTTCCTTTTGGAATTAAAAAATACATCTCGCTAAAAACTTTCTTATGTATATTTTCATAAGAAAGTTTCAAATTAGGCAATCGTCGTAATAAATTATTCTTGTCATTATGTCCGAGTCTCATATAAGATATATAGGTCATATGCCTTTAAACCCATTATGATATTAAAATGACGAATAGCTGCTAGATGATAATGAACCTCCCATTAAATTCTCATTGGTTAATAGACCTCCCATCTGATTTACATTTGGTGTTGATTGTCCTTGTCCTTGTCCATGTCCTTGTTCTTGCATATTTGACATAGAATTCGTCGATTTTTTACTCTCACTAAGTTCTTTCAGATAATTTTTCAATTCGTCCTTCATATTAGAATTATCTACAGGTTCTGATTTTACAGGTTGAATGACTGGTTCCTTCATAGTATCAAATAATGCATCATACTGTTTTTGAGGTTTATTTACTAAATCTTTTACTTTGGGAATTGTCAAATTTGTCTTAAAAAATGTGAATAAATAATGAACTAATATTATTAAAACCAATGATATAATACTCATTTGAATAATCCACGGAAGCATGTTATATATTATTTATAAAGTTTTAACAATGATAAAAACGTAATCATATCTTCCTTTATCGATTCCGTGATTTCACCTTCGGTTGTTTCAAAATAAATTTCACGGTTATTTACTAATACAATCGTCAATAAACTAGTAGGATGTAGTTTATATTTTTTTAGTTCCTTTTTAACATAGGTATAATGTAGTGGAATATAATACAGTTCCTTTCTAATATTGTCTTGATTTTGAATTATAAATGAAATTTCATTACTAAATGGATAATGTTCTAAATCAGAATTTTCAGTTATCTTGTATATTTTATTGCTGACAATTTCAAAGATACCTTCTTCTGTATCAAAATGTAAAATGTCGTGTTTTGATTGAAAATACTCTTCTAAAATGTTAGCATTGTTAGTAGTAAGAGGTGTTTTATTTATATTGGTAATGTTATTAGGATAGATAATCATTATTTTATATAATTAGCAGAAACCATTTAAACCTAAATCGTAAATGATTAGTAGTTATGGTAAATATCGTATTGGTTGAAAAGACAGGCGACTTGAAAGAATGCCAGTTTAATGTAGAAAAGGATGAATTGTATAAAAAGTGTAAATTCAAGAAGAGTGATGGTTTCGAACTGAGACACTCTTGGCAAACAAAGAAAAGTAAGTATTCATTTACGTCCGTTTCTCTTTATGCGCGTGATACAGGAAAGGCAACTACGGAAAATAAATATGATTTACCACCACCTATAGATAATATTTTGTATTTTGGATGTATTGCACTTGTTGCGAAGAACGAAGAGGGAGAATATGTTGATTTGTCTGTAGAAGAATGGACTACCTTTTATGAAGACCTGTTTGGTGGATTTGAAAATCTGGCGGATACTGCAAAAGAAGACGAAGAAGAGGAAGATGAATTAGCAAATGTTCCTGCCGAAATGAAGACAAAGTCTGGTTATTTAAAGGATGGTTTTATAGTAGAAGATAACACGAGTGATGGTACAATTAGCACTAGCGGTAATACTAGCAATAAAGATAGTTGCGAAGATCACGACGAATGGGAAGACGATGAAAGTTCAGAATTGGAGCTTGAATTTGAAGATTATGTTTATAGCGATGAAGATTGAATATTATAAACGGAAATAAATATCTACTTGAATGTCAGTCATATAAATATAATTCAAATAAATTATATTTATAAAATAATATATCGATATGTTATTTAGTCAAATTTAATAGATCTTCAACAATTTGGCTATTAAGGTCTACAATCATGGTTATATTTTTATTATCATCTATTGTAAATGGTATCCCTTTGTCTTTACCTATACCATCATAATTACCATGTAATCTATCAAACACCGACAACCTAATAATACTAGCTATACTTTTTGCAATATCAGGATTTAGGGATTCGTCTCTTTGTTTTTTGCGTATTATGTTATCTAATACTTTAACTAATGTACACCCATTGTTTTTTAATATTAATGCGGTAATATATTCTGAAACATGAGTTCTATTTATTTCTGTATTAGTTATATCATTATTTATAGCTTCCGCATATGCTTCTTTATTAAAATTATTAAACGTATCATTCAAAAGGTCTATATTTTTTTTTAATAACCATATAGATTCAGGCACACCATTAGCAGATATGTCTATTTTTTCGTAATTAGCTGATACAAAATCCTTTTTTATATTGGATATTATATCTTTTGCATTATTATCGTAATTTTTCAAAATAGTAGGCGGTCCATAGTTTATATATTGTTCATTATATCCGTATGATAAATAATAACCTATTGTACTATCAAACCACCTGTTAGCCCAATCATACCAGGTTCCTCTCTCTGCTTCATCACCTAATCTTGATTGACTTCCATAATCTGAACGTTTAACGTCAAATAGGTTATTATACAGATTGTCGTTAAAATTAGATTGTTTAACTACATCATATCCATTTTGGTTTAACTCATAAAATAAAGTATATTTATCGTCATTAGATAATTTGTTAAAATCATCATTTGTATTTAGTAAATCAATTGGATTTAATATGTTACCAGAATTGTCGTATATATTATCTGATATTGATATTTTAAATTGGTTTATATTTATTGGAGCGATATACGTATAAATTGAATTACGTAATATGTTGTGATTAGCACTACTAATCATTTTTTCTATATTGTTGTCTGAAAAAATTGTCTGACCGTCGTTATCGTCCATAGTATGTTTAATTTGGGCAATAGTAAGGTCATTTTTATCCAGGTTACGTAATATATTTTTTATTTTTTCTTGAAATTTATCCGAGTCATTATGTTGAGATAACCATTTTAAATATATCAATATTTGACCAGTATCATCTGTTTTATATGTTTCTAAGACCTTCTTATAGTCATAAGATTCATTTAATTCACTGTCTATTAATTCCCTACTCTTGGATATCTCCTCATCTTTTTTAACACATATAGGTATAGGTGGATTTGGTTCATTAACTTCTTTGTTATATTTATAAATTAAATGGAACCCTTTATCGCACAAAAAAGTATCAGTGTCAGTCTCGTTATCCAATGTAATAGTATTTGGAATGACAATGTTTGCTCCTTCATCTATTGTTAAATTATCTATTCTATTATTAACTAAATTATATGGAGTAATTTTTCTTTCATTCAAAAATTCAACCCATATTTGCTTATGAGATTGTTTGTTTGTATAATCTGTGTCACTGATTCTATCGGTATATTTACTTATTAAACCCTTTAATTCTCTTATATATCTTATTGCTATTTTTCTCGCCCTGGACGATTTGTTCCCTTTTAGTGTATCATGATCGAGTAATTTCAAATAAAGTTTAGATGAATATTTTTCTATCATTACATCCAATTGATCGTCTAATGTTTTCAAATATGTTATTGTGTCTTCTTTATTATTAGCATCAGTAATTTTATTATTTATTACTTTACTACAATGTGTATTATTATCATCTACGCTAGATTGTGTAGGTGAATTTAATTTTAATAGTGTGTAAATTGTATCTTTATCGTCATATGTATCATCCTGTGTATCAAGTTGATCAATTGCTACTTTATTTGCAATCGTACATAGAGCATTTATTATATTATTTATATTATTACTACCATTAACTACTTCTGGAAAATCGTAAAAATATGTAGATAGTGGAGTCGCGATTGACAATGCAAAAAACCTAGTGTAACTCGTAAGTATATTTTTAAGTGGTTCATTAATTTGTTTTTTAATTTTAGTATCTATAGTTTCAGTTGTTGATGTTGTCGTTGAGACTTCGTTAGTTTCATCTATTAAATTTGTAATATAGGTGCGAAACATATTAATTGAGAGTCCGTTAGTTTCATCCCCTAATATAAATGTACGAATGGTTCTATTTGATACAGAATCTGTAGATAATAATGTATTTTTAAGTATAGGAGCAATTAAATCATCAACTATTATATTTATAAGTTTATCACCGTATGTACCAAATATTAGAGATAGCATATCCATACCTATCATAGGAATCGAAGACCACCACCTAGATAATCTGTCAGTTATAAATAGACCAAATATTTCACAATATATTTTATTTGATAATAATAATAAATACTCATATATTCTTGGTGAATCATCTGTAGATGTTATTATCATTTGGGTTATTATATCAAATAGAGATACATTCTTGTATTTATCATCTTTAAATATTTCACAGTTACTACCTTTGTACATATCCTCATTGAATATATCATTCACCTTATTTTGTGATTCGTTATTAGATGTAAGATTCCATGCTAAAGACATAGTCGCCATACCCCCTTCTAAATGTGATAACTTTCCGGAATTTACAAAACCATACAGATTAGTTTTATTAGTATCGCTCAGGTTTGAATTGTCATCATTTTCCATCATTATATCTTTAACGACTTGTATTGTCCTGGTATTTATTTGCTTTATATACGCTTCGAATGTCGTATTACTTAGGCCAATATTATACGTTATTATATCATCTTCATTAGCAAATCCTGAAGGTGGCCACGTAATTTTAATTGTACCAGAATCTATACTAGGGGACGAAGATTCGCTTATTATTTTTGTCACTATTTGTGCGGTCATTATAAAAATATATTGAACTAAACGATCACTTATAGTTAGTTGATCTTTAGGTTTATTATTTATTGTATCTACTACACGTGCTAAAGCATTTACTGTAGCTAAAATAATACCTCTCGGTCCTGCTTTTAAAAACATATCAAGCACATTAAATATTCCGCAAACCGCCACGACAGCAGGACCAGCAGTTTTAAGGTTGAAAAATTTCGATAAACCAAAACCACTCGCAGAGGTTGAACACAGATTAAGAACAGCAATCCATACACTCGACGTAGTAAGAGTATGTATATATTTCTGAACCCATTCTGTATTATTCAAAGCAAATGCGAAAGTGGAATATATTATTTTATATATCGCATTTTCTTTTTTACAATGGGTTTGTATAGTTTGTTTTTCGTTAGGAGTCACGCTATTTACATAGTTTATATTGTCACCTTCCATCCACCATTCATTCTGATGTTCAGAACACCATACATTTGCATCGGTAAATGGGGATGAATCGTTAGATTCGGTTTCTAGTCTATAAGGTGTTTCGCCAAGTTTTTTTCTCTCTAGTTTATTTCCTGTTACATTGCGCAATAAACCCATTAAGTTAGATACTATACCATCATCGCCAAATAAATAACCCATCATATTTTCAAGCATATTTTTTTCACTACTACTTTCAGAAGTCTCGGTTGATGTTTCTTCACTCAATGCTGAATCTTCAGCTTGCTTTATAGCTTCGTCAGTTTTTTGTTTAATATCAGTAGTTTGTTGTTGGCTTTGTTGTTGGCTTTGTTGTTGGCTTTGTTTGCTTTGTTGGCTTTGTTTGCTTTGTTGGCTTTGTTGGCTTTGTTGTTGGCCTTTTGGTTGGTTTTTTGATGATTGTCCTGTCGTTTTCACTTGAGTTGATCGTTCTGATGACGAGGAACCATTATTCCCATTACTATTATCAGATTGACGAGCTTCTATTATTCTGTGTATATCATTGAATTGATTCATATATCTTTGAAATTCATTAGTTATGTTATTTTTAGCATTATCAATATTTCTAATATTATTCTTAATTGTCTTTGAAATTGTATTCAAATATACATATTCGTGTAATTCGTGCTTGATAGTAATATATTTTTCATATAGTTTTGTTATATTATCATCACACTTATTATTATTATTATATTCGGTTTCTTTATTTCTTGAAAGAAGTGAGGCCGATAACGTTTGTTTTACCTTCCTATAGTCCGTTTTTATTTCGTCTATAGTATCATTTCGGTTTGTTGATATTTTGTTTAATTCATTATCGATATCTTGTATCATTGATTTTCCTATAGAAACATCATTTTCTAACTGCAATAATTTTATCATAATATCTTGTCCATTATTATCTTTTAGCTCTAAACGAGTTTCGCCTGCATACAACTTATTTATTTGAATAACATCATTCGTGTTACAAATACTTGTTATTTTGTCAAATATTGCCTTTCTTTCTTTGTCACCTATATCTTTATATGATTCGAAAGTATTTTCATTATATATATAGTTATATATTGCGTTATTTACATTTGGATCAATCTTCGAGACACTTTTTTTAGCTCCTTCCAGTAATTTGGCTACTTCGTTTTGCAAATTATATCGTTCTCTATTTATAGCTTTTGTAAGGGTACTATCCTCTGGCTGGTTCTTTACGTTATCCTCTTCTGACTGGTCTATCACGCTATCCTCTTCATTCTTTAAAGTATTTATTACAAAATCTATTAGGTTATCATGTAATTCTTTAATACTGCGACAGTTTATATCGCGAAAAGAGTTATTGTCGTCAGTCTTACATTTTTTATCTAAATATACGATTGTTTCAGGTCTCAATAAAATATCTTCATCCGAAATAGAATCGTCATATGAAAGATCTGTTTTTATTTTATTCCTCGTATCCTCTAATATTAAAGGTTTTGATTGGTCGTCTCTACGACTTTCAGTTAATAAGGAAAGACCTGCCTCTGTTAAAAAAGTTTCACAGTTACTTTTAAATATTTTATAATTAAAGCCAATATCGCGCAATGGTGGAATTTTTTTTTGTATATCAATCACGTCTTTTTTATTGCTGGTCTCTAGGATTGGTTGAAATAAATTAACCACTCTTTTAGATAAGTCGTTACTATGTATAATGTAATTTTTTACAGCTGTATTAAATTCATTATTTAATGTTTCCAAATTAGATTTATCATTAGCATTACTTTTTTCTCTAACAAAATTATATTTACTATGAAAAGTATCTTTTTCAATAGAGTCATCAAATACCGATATATATTCTATTTTTGTAATTATGTCCATGAAACTAAGTATTGACATATCATTTACCAATATAGTTCCATCAGAAATAGGTAAAGGCATAGTTAGTTCGGCATTCGTATTTATTTCTTGTAAAAATATATCTTTTGCTTTATTTGATATTATAGTTTCCTTACTTTTTTTATCATCTTCACTCTGATACTTACGTAAAAATTTTTCTAATTTATTATAATCCTCATCTCCTATAATATCTAGACCAAGTGTATCATCTGTCATTTTGTCAATACCTGTCCATTTTTTAAACGTGTTGGTAATTTGACCAGTATAATTATTTGATCTAGGAAAAAAATAATTGTATGCTTTTGCAAAAATTGGTTCTTTAAATAATTTAATGTTATGCTCATTATTATTAGATATTACTTTAGACAATATACCCATTTCTATTAAATCAACGTTGAAACGTTCAGTAGTTATTTTTGGAATCGCTCCATCCGATGGTTCTATTTTTATGTTTCTATATAAACTATTGTATTGATCCTGTAAATATGATTCAAATGTTGTATTAGAATTACTTTCTTTGTGTTTGCGTTTCCAATATTGCATCATTAATACAAAAATATGTTCATTTTTATCATCTTCATTAATTCCATCTTCATTTATATCTACTATTCCAAGTAGATCTTTTAAATTAAATACTTTTAATTCTATACTTTTATCTCGATTATCGTTATTTAAAATCCCATTATTAATTGTATCTAATATAATTAAATTATCTGATCCATCTGTTATCATATTTCCTTCCAGATACGAAAAATCATCTACCGATTTATTAATTGAATGACTATAATATTTGTTTTCTACGCTAGCAAAAGGAATAACCGTATTAGTTATTAAATCTGATACATTAAACATATTAATTATTTCATATGCTTTATTTGTTATAGATTTTTTGTTATTTGTAGAAAACATGTTCGCTATACCATTAGAAAACGCCATAGTGAGTCTATGAGTTTTATTTGTGTTATTTAATATCTCATTCACGTCTATATTTAAGCTATCTATTACAGTAGTTATAGAAGAATTTATACTATATTCTAATAACGGACGTGTAATAAAATAATATGAAATTTTTAAAACAATATTTGTAGCAAAATTATTCCATAAAAATTCAATCTTAGATAAAAAGGATTTTAAAGACATACCTATTTTACTCTTTGAAAATCTTTCTTTTATATCATTATAAAATATTTCAACATCATGAGTGAGGTCACTTACTAATTTTCTTTTATACATTTCTATCCGTTGTGTAATATCTGCATGAGTACCATAAAATACTGCGAAATATTTATCTACTAGAGAAGGAAGGGAAATCGTCGGAATAAAAGTATTTATATATGGAAAATTTAATATAGGCATTTCATTGAGTGGAACTGTATCTTTACCGAATAATGTAAGACCATAAATAGAAATAATTCCAGCACCCATAACAGTTTTCTTAAAATCAAACATTAATGCTTTAAATCCTATGAATGATGCGCAATATGCTTTCATATTGCTTATCCCCATTTGAGGATTTCTTAGATTTTGTTTGAATTTTTTTCTGAACGCGATTATAAAGTTTATTGGATCACTTTTATATCTACTATTGTCTAACTCATCTGATCCGTTAATAATAATTTCTGCTATTTCTTCATTTGAAAAATTCTTTATTTTGTAATCACGTATATCATTAATCTCTTTTTCTATTGTGCGAACAATTTCATCGTTGGTTTTCTTTTTCTTCTCTTCTTTCTTTTTCGCATTTTGCTTTATTGTTTCAAAATATGTAGTAGAAATACTAGAAATACTAACACTATATGCTGATTGAAATGACATACTTATAAATCCATTCAATGGATTATTTTCATCTGAAAATGCATTCATAATCGGTCCAGCGTATCCAATTATTCCACCATTCCGTCCGTCTTTTGTAATATATTCAAATAACGAAGCTGTTTGTTTCATAGTACCTTTAGATAATGTTTTCGTAAATTCTCCAAATGTTCTAGAATTTAATCCAGGTTTTATAATAGATTCAGTGATTAAAGTTGGATTTATACCATCGTATTTTGATAATATATCTTGTGTAGTAGTTACATATGTAAATATATTTTTACTCATCGTATATGACGACATTAAAAAACCTATATACGGCGAACCATATAAATTAGAAACTGCTGCGATCCATCCATTGTTAAATTTAATATTTGTCTGGTCATTAAATATATCTTGTTTCTTCAATATATTATTTATATATTCATAAAAATTACCAATATCAGCATTTTCAGCATTTTCAACATTTTCAACATTTTCAGTATCATTATTATTACCTTTCTTTAACATACTTAAGTTTCTTACAATATTTAATATACCATCATCTATAGTATTATCATTTACATCATTCTCTTTCTTTTGCTTTATTACATTATTCATTTTTAAATATAATTGTCTCAAATTTGTAATATCACTATTGCTTAATAAACCAGTCATGTGAAATAATTCCAAAAATCCTTCAAAAAATATTTTATTTGAATTTGCTAGTGTTGGTAAAATATGTATCCATGTAACAGGAGCAGTTATAGGAGACAATACGAGTAAATTAAATCCAATACCTACAACGAGTGGTGTCAAATGAGAAAAAAAAATTACATTTGTTACACTATATAACATGTTTTTAACAGTCTGTATTGTAGTAGGTTGATTTTTTAACTTGTCTTCATATGCTTGTTTATACCTAGTAACTCTATAAAAGATCATTTTATAATAGGATTCCATGTTCCTTTTCGCTGTTGATGGATTATTATATTGATATGCAAATGATTTCATGTTTTTTAGTACATCTCTCTGAGTTAAGGATAACTCTTTTTTACGAGGATCATTAGAATCATCTGATGCGGCGTCATTACCTTGATTGTTTGGTTTATTCATCATAATAGTTGCTATGTCATTACTCTTTACTACATTTTCTATAGTGATATCATCTACATATTCATATTGCTCTATTAATTCCTTCTCTCTAATAGTGTAATTTGTTTCCATCATTTTGTTAATTTCAGAATACATATCCATTTCTCTTTTATAAAACGATTCGTCATCCGAAAAATCAAATCTAGTTATATTATTACTTGAAGAATTGTAATTTTCTGCATAATTCTGATCTGATGTATTTATATTGCTTAAAATCGCAGCCATTGAATATAATTATATTTATATTATATTTAAATAATTACATTTATGTTTTGATTTAGATACATATATTTTGATTTAGATACATATATTTTGATTTAGATACATATATTTTGATTTAGATACATATATTTTGATTTAGATACATATATTTTGATTTAGATTTAGATTTAATTTTCTAAATATATAATATATTATTATGACTGACGAACAAAAAATATGTAGTGAAAATGAATTTTATAAACTTTTAAAAGATAAAACACTTAATACAGACACTAATTTATTGAAGACTATTGAGGAATCTGAAACTTTATATAATAATGGTAAATTTTATTATACAAGTGGTGAATCTATTGGCGCATTAGTTAGCTATTCGTGTTGTGCTGTATTATTAAATAGTGTTTTGAATGGTTTGAATGGCTCCCCTGCGACACCTACCCCCCCTGCGACACCTACCAACTCTACCCTTAATGTAATTGATAATGAGAGTGATACTGATAGTCAAACAGGAGATAACAGCAATGAATCATCAGATAATAATGATTTAATTAAAAAAACATCACTCTTCCTACAATCGTTGCTACAAGTAATAAGTAAATTACAGCAACAAACCAATAGTAAGAAAGGAAAAGGCGATGATGATGACGATGAAAAAGACTGGGACGAAATATGTACCAGAATTAAACCACTTGTATTTAAAAAAGGGGGTAGTGATTGCTTATTTTACAGTGACGTTATTGGTTTGAAAAGTGAAAAAAAAACTATAGATTCCTCCCTTATATATCCTCTTATATATCCTAATCTATATCCAAAATCAGCAAAAGGTATATTAATATATGGACCTCCTGGAACTGGTAAAACCTATTTAGTAAAAGCCGCTGTTAATGAATTACAGAAAAAAGACCCCAAAGTAGGTGTATTATTTTTTGCTCCTTCACCTGGAGATTTAAAGGGAAAATATGTAGGTGAAACTGAAAAACGCATAGAAGAAATATTTGTATGTGCTAGTAAAGCTGCTTGTAAGCATGAAAAAGGTTGTCCAGATAACAAAAAATATATTTCAATTATTTTTATGGATGAAATGGATGCTATTGCTCCAGATAGAGATACTGATACAACTGGACTAGCCGTTAATTCTGTAAATACACTATTACAAATGATGGATGGTATTAAGTCAAAATCGAATGTATGTGTAGTTGCTGCTACCAATTATCCTTGGAATTTAGATGGCGCTCTTTTAAGAAGATTTGATTCGCAACTTTTGATTAATATCCCCAGTCAATATGATTTGAAAGAGTTGTTAAATATGTATATGAATAAACATATCAATGTTCTTTCTTCAGATAAAGCATCTAGTAAAGTATGCGACGATGAAGACAAACGCAATGATAAAGATGATGGTGATGAATTGTCTGGATGTAATTTAGTATGTGAAGATACTTTGAAATCTACTACTAAATATTTGGAAACTCCATACAATCGTTTTACAATTGACTATTTTGACAATATAGAACAGAATGGACTAATTGATAGTATAGTAACTAAATTACATATGAATAATTTTTCCAACTCAGATTTAGACAGACTGTATAAAGCCGCAGCAGTAAATTCAGGTGAGTTAGCAGTTAAAAGAAATTTATTTTATTCTCCTAAAATATTAGGTAATTATGATGATACATTGGGTAGTAATAAATTTGTTTCTGCATTAACTCCTTTTAAAATATTGAAGGATCCCACTACTACAAATGATGATAAAAATAGTATTAGCAAAAACAAAGCAGAAATATGTATTAACGCGTTAAAGATTAACAAGTATAGTAATAGTCAAAATGATGATGCTAAATCTGATCCGAATTATATTCAACTGGATCCTGCTAAGGTTGTAAGAATACCGTTTAAGAACGATTATTATTACAATGATAAATGTTTATTATGGACAAATACAGATATTCTTAGCGCAATACCAAATGTCAAAAATATATATATTAAAGGGCATGCGATTAAGGATGCTTCTTTTAATTCTACAAATTACATTACAAATATATTGGGAGCAACACCAGCTAATTTAGATAATCCAAAATTACAACATATATTTAGCTCAATTGATCTAATTCTAGAATTTGATATGACATTTAAAGAAACAAATATTGAGTTTAATCGAGATATTTTACTACCGATCGATCGTGATTTAATTAATGATGTATTTATGCCTATATATAAACAGTTTGAGACACATAAAACAGGTATAGAAAATAGCAGGGAACTTCAAATTGACGGTTCTACTGACCCAACTAAATATTCAAGTGATCAGAAACTTATAGCAAAAGCAAAAGCAACCAACGAACCAGGAACAGGAGGAGAGAATGAGACAGCGGTTGAAGACGATTTTACGAATATTACAATATTCAAGAATGGTGTGGATGCTGTGGATCCGAGCAGTGTTACATTATCGAACGCAACGAAAACTATATTAAGTCACGATAATTTTAAAGCTAACTGGTTAAATAGTAATCTGTTAAAATATGTTCAGGGCAAATTAGCCAAAGAAAACAATATGGATTATTATAAATACGTATTACTGAAACATACTACTGATCTTGCTGCTGATGATAATGATGATGAAACTTCTGATACTGGTGTTGTTACTGATTTAATTGAGGGTTTTACTACTACTACTACTACTGCTACTACTACTAATAATTATATTAACTTTATTCTTCTTAATGACGATTTTAAATGTAGCATAATAAAAAGCACCGAATTTAATAAAACGGACCAAGATCCTCCTGAATATACTAGACAATTCACATTAGTCAAACATAATGAGACAATAGTCGCGGGTATTAAATATGATAATAATAAGGAGATAGTATCTTATACAATAAAAATAGCTGATTACATAAAAATGATCAACTTTTACATTATATATAAAGATAATGATAATGATAATGATAATGATGCTGATTTAAATGCTACTGATTATATTCAAATAAATAAGCAATTGTTTGAAGTATTGTTCATTAATGATATCAGTGATTTGAACTATTCATTAGAAAATGAACAAATAAAAGCTATTTATAATCAAACCGATATAGTAGTCATATTAACACAATTGTATATAAATAATTGTATGAGAAAGTATTCTTTAGAAATGAGCAAAAGTCAAGACAAAGCCACTTCCGAAAAAAACATAATAGACATGGTTAACAACATAAAGATAGATAATAATATAGATGAAATAGTTACTACATTATTCAATAATTTATATACAAATTACTTGGATGTTGGAAAGGCTCCTGCTAATGATGCTGCTACTGGTGCTACTAGTGCTACTAATGTTGCTAGTGCTCCTGTTGCTAATACTGGTGCTGGTGCTAATGGTGCTAATACTGATTATACTTCTACTGCGAATCCAAATCCAAATCCAAAGGATACTTATATATTAAGTTTTGAACCGTTTACAATTAATTTGCAAATCGAGGAAGAGAGATTTTATGAGGTGGGGAGTCGTTGTCATGATAAATATAGCAAATATAATGATAAAGTGATGGAAGTTAAGGCAGCTACTATAAGAAGCACTAGTGGTAATATACTATCGATAACTGGTAAGGTGGATAACTTTAATACTACCCCTGATGTTGAAATTGAATTAGGCTGTTTGACATATGATAATACGACAAGTATCTCAAAGGCCATTGAACAGACCATTACAGACAAGAAGAAAAAACAAGCCGCCGAAAAGAAAAACCTAGGTGGAAGTGGAAGAACATATAAGAACAAAAAACATAAGAATGGAAAACATAAAGGTAGGTCAAAAGCAAAAACAGTAAAAAATATAAAAAACACGAATTATGTTGATAATGATGTTATTAAACAGGATGACTCATTTACTTCTTCTTCGCGAATTTACGTAGGTGGTGCAACTGATAATGATAATAAGGCGTTCATTGAGTGGTGTAATAAAAATAAAAAATCAGGAAGTACAAATGGAAAAATTGCTAGTGTTGCGAATAAAAGCATATTTATAAAAACAAAGTTTGATTATTCCGAAGTGAGAACACAATATGGACCTAATATTGTAAATCGACTGTATAATATAGGAAACATGACTGGTTTTAGTGGGTGGTGGAATACTCCGACTAATACGTCTAACGATGTTACGATAAATAAACATAAAGAGCAATTCAATGCACATTTACAGAAAATTAAAGACACTAATATTATGATGTCTATTTTATTTAAACAGATTACTCATGTAGGATCATTGGATAGTAGTTCTAATAATACAACTATTATTGATGACGAACAAATAATTTCTGAGTCCAACAATATTATTATTACGTGGTCAGACACGGACAAAATAAATAGTGAATTAAGTAGTATTGGAACTATGTTGATAGACATGATTAAGCTAACAAAATTTAAATATATAGGTGGGGCGGCAATGCTGCCATTGCTTGCTAGTTTTACCGGAGCAGGTGCCCTTGTTGGAGTTGGTATAACAGCATCATATCTATCTTTATCAGCTGTATTAGCTGGTAAATTTTATGAATGGAATGGTAATAATGAGAATGATAGAAAACTTTTGATAAATGATACGATGGGATCATTATTATATACCTTATTAATGGATATTAGATTTGTAGAAACCAAAAAATTTAAGGGTATTAGTGCTATAGGAAGCATTTTTGCTACATTACTTTATACATTTGAAGCAACTACGATGTCTATGCGTAACCATCTAAAACAAGATGAACAACGTACTGGGTTGTGGAGCAAATTCACGAAAATGGATGCAATAGATTATACGAAATTAATCAATACAAGTACAGATGATGCACTCCCTCAGAATAATAATGAAATTGTATTGAATACAGTATCATCTACTAAAATTACACCAGAACAAAAAAAACAATTAGTTAATTTAAACATACCATTATCTTCTTTTTACCATGCTTTATCAATTATTCA
>Ga0209092_10001418_pt1 | contig 23437 bp, 11 predicted proteins | sample FraStrMetagenome_FD_187446 | JGI IMG/M metagenome (GOLD analysis project Ga0209092, IMG submission 187446) | Marine eukaryotic phytoplankton communities from Arctic Ocean - Fram Strait ARC3M Metagenome (SPAdes) (version 2) | ecosystem: Environmental > Aquatic > Marine > Oceanic | place: Fram... | reverse complement strand
TATGGAGACAGATTATGCTCTCTGGTGGATCTGTGCAGGGCCTAGACTTCTTAAGTCAAGAAGAGAAAGATATCTTTAAGACCTTCGGTGAGATTTCACAGATGGAAGTTATCCAGCAATCAGCTGATCGGCAGAAGTATATTGATCAAGGGCAATCGCTTAACGTTATGATTGGAGACGAGGTGCCATTGAGAGACGTTAACAAGCTCGTGATCGAAGCATGGAAGCTAGGCATTAAGACGTTGTACTACCAGCGAGGAGCTAATATGGCTCAGCAAGTAGGGCGAGACATTCTCAACTGTGCGGTTTGCGAAGGTTGACTATATTTGTATAGTTACACCGACATCGTGCGGGGTTACGTTACCTTAAACGGAAGGGGGCTTCGGCCCCTTTCTTCGTTTGAGAACCTTCCCTGTACAGGTTGTCAGGCTCGTACCCTGGGCAATAATCCCCGTACCTAGAGAGAAGCATCGCTATATCTAAAAAGGTAACGATACCGTTGTGATCAAGATCACCCGTTAGACATCCAGGTATGCCAAAGCAGGTCAACGCAGCGAGCAAGTCTGCGCTCCCTACGATGTGGTCTAAATTGACATCACCAAAACAAAATACATCATCACCAAACAAGCCTCCTCTTTGGAACTCTAGCATGGTATGCATTCTATCTATTTGTCCTGGAGTAAAATGCTGTCTACAAGAGTCTGGATAATAATCCATGTGGTTGTCGGCGGTATAGTCGTATATATACTCAGGACACATAGGAGGGTCGCATTCCCATTGAGCCTTTGTCGGAGGTGTGTCACACACAAAGTCACCCCATACGTCGCACGGCAGCCCGTCATCGTCACCGCAATTGGCTACAGACATAAAAGTGTGATGAAGCCCACAATAATGCCCCATCTCATGCGTCAATACTTTATTCTCGTTGTTTCTAGGATGAGGGCTATCAAGCCCAAAAATATCTGACCTAAGCCATATGCCATCTCTGGCGTTTGTGCCTGTTACCGTAACATAAGACCACCCCAATATGCCTCCGCATATTTTAGGCATAACATATATGTTGCAATAGTAATCGGGGTCATAATCAGGGAACCACTGATCAATAGCCATTACGGTGTTTTGTGTTCCGAAATTAGGGAAGCACCACTCATTGTTCCCGCTAGACTGTCCTGTTACGTAATTATCGTACCAAGCGTACTCTTCCAGGTCCTGGTATCCTATATGAATAAGCTCTATGTCGATCATAGCTTCCTCCATATCCGCGTCTAAATCTTCGATAGCCTCCTCTACGTACTGCTCGCTAAACCAACCTCCTAGACTGTCTGAGTAAATTATATGCACCACTACTGGAATTGTCCTCCACTCGTAAGTTGTGCGCTGAAATCCAACCTGACTTGGTTGAACCGCTTTAGGGTCGTACTCTGTAGCACAAAAATCTTGAGCCATACCGATGACAGGCAGAAGCAGTAAGGGGATGAGGCTTAGTTTCATTTTCTAGTTTTTTCAATCGTTCTTCCAGCGAAGTAAGCTCCGAACACGGTAAGCATAAGGATCTCTAGCAAAGAGATATAACTCTCTCTAGGCATAAACGTTTCGTCTAGGCCGTCCCATATCATTACGGACATAAAGAAAACCATAAGTACGATTAGAACCGCTGGACGAATCAGCTTAGCGAGCTTAACGTCGCTAGACATATCAGCCTCCCACCTGCGAGATACGTTATTCTGATACTCGATCTCAGCCTGTACCGCTGCTTGAGCTGCCGCAGGATCTACGTTCGGTTCTTTATCCAAAAGGTTCTTAACGATCCCTAAAGCACCGCTGTCAGGAAGTAAATCCCCTACAGTAGAGAGAACGCCAGGGGCATTGGTTTTTAACCAAATTCCTAGCTTGGTGTCTCTAATTTTCTTCTTACTCTCCACGTAGCTTGTTGTATTGCTGGTTAAACTTCATTACCAACTTTCTTTCTTTTTCCATAAGCTCTTGAACTCTTGAAACTCTAGTTGCGTAATCTGGCTCCTGCCTTGCTTTTCGTTTCGCCGCCCTTATTAGCTTTAAGGCTTTATTGGTGTTTTTTAAATACGCCTCTAAAGTACCTATAGCTTTGTATCTGTCTCCTGAATTTGGCTTTCTATCTTCCTTGTATTCTTTTATCAATTGCTTTATTTCAACTTCTCGATCTTTATATTTCTGGAAATCATAGTACTTAGATGGCTCTCCGTAAATAATCCTAGCCATAGGGACATCGTTAAAATCTAAGTCGATCGGAGTCTCCTCTGTAGCGCTGGCTACCTTCCTAGTTGTTTCAATGGATCGGTCAATAAACTTACCGATACCTCCCATGTAGTATTCTAGGATGTACCAATACCCGTCGGGGTTAATGTCTAACGTTCCAGGAACAACCGAACTGCCTCCCGTAGCTTCATTCATCCAGCTAAAGAACTGCTTAATCTCCTCTGGAGATCTAAAGGACATAGAGGAATTAGGTTTAGGCGTTCCGAACGGGTACTGCTCTGCTTTAACTGGGCCTCCAAAGTAAGTCTCATTAACGGCTACGTCAACAAGAGGTTTCATAGCTGTAGGCACTAAAGACTTAACTCCCTTTGTTACAAGGTCTTCCGACTGCCCAAAACTAATAGGGGCAAACGCATTAATAGTAGACCCCGCCAAGAACATAGTAGCTTCCATAGGAGTCTTGTGACCTGCCGCTGTTTCTACAGCCGCTGTACCAATGTTAGCGAAAATGTTATACCCGTAAGGCATAGGGATTTTCCAGTAGTTCTGCCCGTCAGGACGCATAATAATAAGGTTCCTCTCCTTGATGTAGTCAGGGATTTTGTTGTAGAACAACTCGCCGTCTTCGTCTTCGTCGGATCCTGCTTGAGCCAATAAGGTCAGCATGCCGTTAAGTATGACAAGACCTATAGCCGCTTTCTGAGCATTGGTAGCTCTTTCGCGCCACTTTCTTGTGCTTCCATCAGGAGCTACGGCTGGCTTCATTTTAGTTAAAGACCTACCTAATCTAGCTGTACCTTGAACAGAAGCGTTAAAGAACAAATACGTGGCGTTCATCGCGGCGCCCCATTCTCCTTGCTTGTTAAAGTTTACCGTGATGTTCTTAGCGAACTGCGCGGCTTTTGCACGAGAGACACCACCTTCTCTTGCTGCGATATATGAAGACAGCCTGATGCTGTTCTCAAAAGCATCGTTCATACCTTCAATAAAGTCAAGGGCTCTCTTAGGTGTTGCTAGTAGCTTCTGAGCTGAGGTCTTTCCACTATCATCAATTTCCAACTCGGAAGCCAGAACCTCTAAGCTCTTTTGATAAGCCCAACCTGTCTTGCCTCCGTCTTCTTTGAAGTCAGCGTAGTACTTCATGATTAACGGATCCCCCTTTGCCCCTACCTCTTCTTTTACAAGAGCTTTTAAGGACGGTCCTACCATTTTAAAGATACGCTTCATCGCACCCGTTCCATTCAAGAAACCTCCTTCGATCTCTGATTCAGCAGAAGCATTGAATATCGCTGACTGAATGTCACGAGAGAAGTTACTAAGAATAAATTCTGGGTTTCTAGATGTAAACGCCGCTCTTAACCACGAGTTAAGCGTACCTAAGAACTTAATAAACCTATTGGTGTTTGGAAGATTCATCGTTCGAAGAGACTCAGCATAGCTTGCATCTCTAAAACGAATAGCCTTTTGGACTCCGTTAACACGCACGGACACGATATTAGGATCGTCATCGCGGTACTTATTATCTTCTTTGTCTAAGGTTTCCCAAACAGCCGTATTAGGATTCGCTTCTACTAAATTGTATAGCGAATTCATAGCTTCGTTTGTTCTTCCTTTAATCTTTACAGCGGCGTTCTGTGAGACAACCTGAGCAAGTATATTGCTAGCTTCGCTAACCCTACCTTTTGCTTTTTTCGTTGATCTTCCAGAAACGCTAAACCCTGTGCCTCCGCTAGGGTACGGAGAAAACGCTACGCTATCTTCATCCCGCGCAAGCCCTTGCAGAGGTATGTAGTTCTCAAACATATCCTCAAAAGCGTCTATCGTTTCCTGAGTCTCTAGCCCCAGCTCCACCATAGAGTTTCGTGTGTCCTGCTGGATTTCCCTGACAAGAGAAGAGACAGCCTCAAGAGAAGCCCTCTGGTCCTTAGAGAGCCCGTTTAAGATACCGTCAGCCCACGCATCGGTCTTTCCTGACCCTGCGTCATTTGCCCCCTCAGTTCGCTCTCTAATGACCGCGTTACGCTCTTTAGCATGTAGAGCGTAAAGGTACTCGTCAATCTGCTCGACAGAAACACCTTCCTTTTTCATAGCCTTCACTATGCTGTCCGTTTTCTGGTCTAGCATATCTAAATCGTTAGCAGCTCTACCGTACATGGTTTCTTCTGCTAACCTAAAGTCTTGGCTTTCTCTGACTTGACCCTTAGAGACAGCGGCTACATCTTCCTGTAATTTAAAGACTCTTCTATACTTGTCTTGCAATCGGACAAGCCAAAGATCTTTTAGGTCTTCGGTTCTTGATTGTGTTTTCTGCTCCCATGCAGCTCCGCCAATTTGACCAAGATTGTTTTTTGGATTGCTCTTAGAGAACATTACAAATCTCTGATCACGCGGAGGTGTAGAAACCTGAACCCATGAGTTTCCTAGCTGATCCCTTACTTCTTGAGCCTCCAGCCCCATCTTAGATAACGTTTGAGGTAGCTTTCTGTAGCGTTTTCTTATAGCCCCAAAGTCATAGGTTGTAGGGGCTAATTCCTCGTTAAAGCCTAGCGTACCATCAAGCGCTCCCCAGCCCTGAATTTCTTGTGCGGTTTCTTCTGTAGCGAATCTCACGAATGGCTTCCCAAGGTCCTGCGACCTTTTGAGCGCTTCCCTAATTAACTGCCGCTCCCAAGATTTTTCTGCTGATTTAACAGGGTCTACAGGGGTTTTGGATTTGCCTTCTTTTTGCTCTTGGTATTTTTGCAGCGTCTCCAGCTTAGACCTCATCGTCTCTCCAACACCGTCTTCTTCTGACTCTAAAGCTTCTTGAATCTCCAAAAACATAGATGGTATTTCCTCTCCCACGGACTCCATTTTAGGCTTCCACGCGTTTAGATAGAAATGCTTAAGCTGCAAGTTTTCTGGAGCAACGGGATCCCCTCCAGCTCTAGCTACAGCTTCCTCTGTTTCAAAGAACTCTTTCTCGAAAAGCTTACGAGCGTCCGCCGATGATATGTCGATAGGGGCTTTAAGTGACGCGATAGCAAAAAACCGTAAAGCGGCATCAGCGTTAGCCTCCGAGAATCCTTCTTTTTTCTTAGCTACTGCATAGAGGTTTTCTATAGAAGCTTCTTGTATCTCCTCTTCTGGCGTTAACCTCCCTAATTTAACCAGCATATCCCACCAATACGTAACGGTCTCCACGGCGAGAGGTGCGGTTCCTCCCTCCAGCTCCATAGACAGCGTTCTGCGGCGCGACGGAGTAGTAATGTTCGCAGGATTAAACACCTCTAGCTGCTTTCTTGGATTGTTAGCAATATCCTTAACGAAGTCCATATTTTCCGTGGTAACGCCAAAAAGCTCGTAAACCTCATCCATGAGTTCCTCTTGATCCATAAAGCTTTCCTTCCTGTCGCCAACCTGGAATGAGTCTGACTGCATCTCCATTACATAGAAAGAAGAGGGGTCGTCCGCAGTATTGAAAAAACGTAAATGCGCGTGAGTCCCATATGGAAAGTGAGAACTCAAGGGAGTCCCGTACAGCTCTTCTCTTCCAGCGAATGTAACCGTTGATGCAAAGGCTCTTGTGGCCGTCCCCGCCAAGATATTGTCAATACCTACCCTAGCGTACTGGTCTGTCTCTTCGATCTGCTGCAACATAGCTCCTTTGAAATAAGCATCGAAGTCGTCTTTTGGTATGTACTTCGTTCCAGCGAATACCCCCATCATATCTTCTAGTACCGCTCTTTCCGCTTCGGTTGCTTTACCCATGATCTGCAAGACCTGATTCGTAGAGACGCCCTTCTTTCCAGCCATATCTACTAACTTCTTAGAGACTCGGCCAGAAGCCTTAGAGTACATAGCAGAAGCTGGGTTCACAGTTTGAAGTCTTACAGGCCCAGAAACCACGGACTTGCCCGCCCCTGTTGCCGCTGCCTCTCTTAACTCTTTAGACGTTTCGCCTGGAGATATACTAAGATCCTTTCTTTTTTCACCAAAACCTTCGTAGTCTATAGTATCCTCCAATCTAGGTGGTTCTTTTAAAAACTTCAACCCTTCTAAGCTTTCAGACACATTGGGGTCGGTAACTACGATGCCGCCAGCGAATCCATGCTTCGATACAGTAGCACTCTCTAAAGGCAGATCAATTAATCCTTTTTCGTCTACCGTATAAGGTATTTTATTGTAAGCTACTAAAGTCCCAAGCTCAGAATCATCTCTTACAAACGCTTTATCGGTAACCTGGTCTATCAATTCCTTAGCCCCTCCCTTTGTTTTTCCAGTTACAATACTGGAAACCTTGTTAAATATGCTGGCTTTGTTTTCAAAAGAGTTCCTTCCTCCCTCTTCATTGTCTTTTTCTATCACAGATATAAACTCAAGCGCATCCTCTAGGTTTTTAATGTCTAAAACTTTTTCCCCTTCGACGGACTTATACATAGCTTTCTTCCTAGAAGCTGGTTTTATGGCGTTTAAAACATAATTTATGTTGTATTGAGAGTCGTTAAAAGCTAAATTAAGCTGAGTTAAAAACTCTTTTTCATTTTTTGGCTGAGAAAATATAGACTTATTGGTTGTAATATAATCTCCCAACATCCTTATGAGAGAGGAGAATACATCTGGGTTTTTCTTTATGCTGTCCTGTGAAAGCACAGCAAACCCTATTGCCACAAACCCTTTTTTATTTCCTTTTAAATCATCTGCGGCTAGCTTGTATAACTTTTTAAGCGTAGAGTCGGCTACGCCGATATCCCTGTGAGTTGACACCACTATGTCTCCGTCATGTTTCTTTCCTATAAGTTCAGTAACGCCAGACTTTACACTCCATAACCCTTTAGTGTTTTTTCTCGTCCCATCATAACCTAAAACCAAAATTTGATTTCCGTCAAGATCGTAAATATCACCTTCGTATTTTTGTAACCGCTTCCATTCTTTAAGAGGAATCCCCGTTCTCGCCGCCTTCTTAGCGAACCTCACCTCCCCGTCTGCAATCTGGTCGCCATTTCCCGCTTCATCAAACCTTACTAGCCCGCTCATATTGAACAACTCAGGGTGATCTTTTTTGAACACGACGGAGAATCGACCCTTCATCTCTTTAAGCTGCTCTGAGGTTATGCCCGAATCGATTGCTGCCTGTATGTTCTTCTTCGCTATAACCTGGCCTTCAAAGTCAAGACTTTCTGTAGCTCCTTCGGGGGTGAAGTCAGACATATTGGTGTGCATGCTCAAAGGCGAGTTGTACCAAAGATTACCGACCTCTTTACCTAATTCCGAATACTGAATTCTAAGCTCAGTGTCTTGTGCTTCGTTCTTAACCTGTCTGTCCCTTTTTAATTGAGAGAAAGTAGGTATACGCTCCATCTTAACCCTTTTTCCAGCTCTATCTGTCTTGGGCTTAGGGGGGTTCACAACGTGCTTCTTCCCGTCTTTAATAAAGTACATATTCGTTACGATACCAGGGTATTCCTGATTAGCCGTAATCTTGTTGTACCAATTTCTAAAGTGGAAATAATCCTTTACGTTTAACTTTTGAGGTACGATTTTGTCCATCTGGATATTCTTGGAAGAATAAATCCAATCAGAATACTTAACGTCAGACTGCCTGTTAAAATCGTAATAAACCTGAGTGTCTTTCAAGTATGTAAACTCAGACTTTTTAGACATCCTCGCTCCAGCGGTTTGTTTAGCTTCTCCAGGATCAAAGCTAATTTCTTCCCCGCCTACAGCCCTAGAAATAGACCTAGCCATTTGCCTAAGGTCTGTCTCTGAGTTAATTACATTCTTCCCAAAGGTCTTATTGATAAAGTCTGCAATAATCTGCCATACGCTTCTGTATTGATTAGGGTTCTTGTCGTAGCTCCTAAAAAATCCAGCAATAATTTCTTCCTCTAGCGTGGCTTTGTTTTCAGCGGTCGTTACGTCATCCCGACCTGGGATCTTTCTAAGCACCGCCTGTAGGTCCGCTTTAGTCAAAGCGCCTCTATACATGCGCTCTACAATGTCATCTCCAAGGATTTGACGCATATAGGCTTCTTTAGATAAAGGATTACCTTCTTTGTCTGTAATGTCTTTAGTCGGCGATGGGAAGTACTCGGCAACCCGCTCAGAGACAACCCTCATTAAAGTCGTGTTACCCGTCATGAGGCTCGAAAGCTGAGCAACTAAACGACCCCTAACGCTTGCGTCGGCCATTAAAGACTCTAACATGAAGTGAGTCAAAACCTCCTCTACCACTAACTCTGTAGGCGAGTCTGCTTTAATTCTTTTATCTGCTATCTCCTTCGCAACCTTTGCGTCCGTTACGTCTAAAAGGTGTATTACCCTAGAGCCGTCTTTCTTTCTTTCTACAAACCCAAATACAGTATCGCCTTCTTCAAGGACAGCCCCTTGAAACTCCCTCGCATCTTTATTTAAAGATCCTTGAGTTTTATGAATCCTTACAGTGGCGTTAGGTAGCTTACCTATAAAAGGCTTAAAAGCATTACGTAAGACATTAGTTAGCAGGTTAGCAAAAACGGTAGGGATTCCTTCCGCCATAAGGTCCTGATCTGTAGCGTTCTTAACGTCTATATCGACAAAGTTACTAGCCTCTTCTGTGTCCGAACCTACAAGAGGCTGTCTGCCCCCCGCTTTTTTAGGTGGATCCTGAACTACGTTGCCCTCGTCATCCTCTTGGGATTCATCGAACAAGGAAAGCTGCCTGCCTTGCGAATTCCGCTCGGCCTCTGGCTTGGCCTGAGTGCTAGTAGATTCACTATCATCAACTGGAGCGGACTCTACAACAGACTCTGTATTCGTAGCGTCGGTAGCAGATACTTCGGGAGATATAGGGGTTTCTTTTGCTCTGCTAGAAATCTCTTCTATCTTAGCCTCTATCTTGGCTATTGTTTCTTTTGCTGTAGGGAGCTTGCTATTCTTGGCTTTATTTAGCTCTTTCTTAGCGGCCACAAACTCATTAAGATCTTCTTCTTCAAGCCTGTCTATAAGTTCTTTATTTTCTTTTCGAATATTTACAGATTCATTAAAATCAGCTTTACGTTCTGAATAGAGCTTAGACATGAAGGGATCATTTTTGATCTCAATCTTCATACCGCTTAATTGATGATCGTCAGACTCTTCGATAAGTCTAGATATATTCTTAGCGCTTACCCTGTCTCCGTTTAAAATATACTTAGGGGATCTTAATAAGCCTTTAGCTACCGTTAGGGGAGCTGTAGATGTTCCAGCAAGAGCTTCAAACAAAACATCCGCTCCAGTAGTTTTTTGACCAGCCGCAGCACCTCCTGCTATCTCCCCAAGACCACCACCGACAGCTTCTACCGCCACACCTGCTGTTGCTTGAGCTCCTTTCCTCACCATACCTGGAGCGCGTCGCAGGGATCTGCCTATACCTCCTACACCTTTAACGCCTATAAACTGAGTAGCTAGCTCTACGGTACCTATCGTAATACCTCTTGAGGCGGACCTCTTAGTGACGTTCCACATGGCATCGTCATCATTAAGAATCATATTTAGATTCTCTTCGTTGTACTCAAGCCCGCGATCCCTTAATTCATCCATGACGAATTCAGTTACAGAGCCTTGCGCTTCGAGAATTCCTCCAGTTACAGCCATACTAGCTCCAAGACCGTTAGCCCCTCCTATAAGCACTCCTGCTGTCGTACTAGCAAAACCAATGGGTCCAGCAGTAAATCCAGTAGCACCCATAGCCCCTCCAATTCCTGCTCCAGCTGCCGTACCTCCAGCTATGATTTTTATCTTTTCCGCCATACCCCCGAAGCTACCAGCCATTACCTCGGCTAAAGTAGCCCAACCCTCATCGGAGCCTTCTTCAGCAAAAACATCAACCAGAGCCGCTCTTGCTGCGTTTAATTCAGAAAGAAGCCCTTCGTCTTCATCCGCGTCAGAGTAAGCTCCATAGCGAGTCTGGAAGCCCTTCATCCGATCGCTAGTTCCTAGAGAATTTTGCTTCTCAACGAGAGCCATATATTCCCTAGTCTCTTCTAAATCAACCTCTTCCCCGCTTCGCCCTTCGGCAACAATGCTGTTTAAAGCGGAGCTATACTCTGCTGCTTTTTTTCCTGTTCCGAATGAACCAGAGATGCCTTCCCAGACACTCTCCTCTTCAGAGGCGGCGGAATCAATAAAACTCTGTAGGGGACGCTGCTGAGGACGGACAGACTGCTGCCTTTCCATTAAAGCCGCCATACCTTTATCGTAATCTTCCTGACCGAACCCCATAGTCCTAAACAGGTTGTCAGCTTCCACTTGATTCATATTGCCTCTCTCGGCACTGTTTATCCAGTAGTTAAGGTCTTTTTCCTCTTCCATATTAATTTGTTTCTCCAGTGGAATTCATTGTGACGCTAATCTTTTCTACGTCTTCCTTTCGAATTGCAGCTACGTCAATCCTTCTAACTGTCTGAATCGAGCTTGACGGATAGGGGGTTACGTTTAATGAATCATTTTGGTTACCTCCAAGGATAAGTACATCCCCGTTTTCGGCATACCCAGCAAAGAAACCAACATGATGTCCGTTTTTGTCTGACCTCTTAATTACAATGTCGCCTACTTGAGCGTCATATCTATCTCCAGTCTTCGATACAGCCTCTCCTAGTGTTTCGTAATGTCTAGCCCTTGTTCTGTTTAGGGATCCTTTTTGACCGTATTTTTCAGACTCAACAGCTGAAAAGTCAAAATCAGGGTCAGCTTTCATAAGCATGTCGGCTACCCATACGGCGCACCAAGCAGGAACTGGGTCTGGATTGTTGCCTGCTTTAAATTGTTCTTGAGCATTCTTCCAGAGCCAAGTACTGTCTGACGGAACAACATTCGTAAAGAGTTCTTGAATATATTCTTGAATGTCAGCCTCTTGAGCATTTAAAGGAATTATACCTCCAAATGCGGTTATCGCTGATTCTTGCTTTTCTGGAGCTGAAGCGTCAACAGTTACGGGTGAGCCAGTCTTAGGGTTCGTGGCTTCTGCGTTGGAATTCTGTATGACTGCTGCCGCTTCTGGAGCATCCATTTGAATTGGCTCAGCCGCTGGATTAACACCACCTGCGCCCTCAAGCGCAACTGGCTCTTCATTAAGGGGTCCTAGATTTTTCCTAATATCAAGATCATTGTGTTCTCCCAGAAGTCTAGAGTATTCAATCATTTGTTGCCCACTCCAATTGGGCCGCAGCATTTCCATGTCTCCAATAGCGCTGGTGACGTCAACCAGTCTTTTTTTCTCTTCTTCATTAAGAGGCCCTCGATTCATAACCTCTTCATACGGTGTAACAGGCCAGCTTGTTTCTTCTGCTGGCTCAGCATCCTCTACGTCTACGTCACTGGCAGGTAGAGTTGGGTTAGCCGTAGCTTCAAAAGCTTCAAAGAGCTTGCTTCTATTTTCCTCGGATTCCGCACCTCTTTGTGCGTACCTGGCTACAACCGAAGAACCACGGCCTGTAAGGAAGCCGCCTACATCTTGACCAAAGCCCTTTAATCTATCTAAAAACGTATCTCTATAAATCGTCGGACTGTTTTCTTTCCATTCTTCACTCTGCAAAACACTTACAATAACATCTTTATCGTATCCAGCGTCCATAGCATCTTTAACAAGGGTAGACAATTCTGGGTTATTGAACCTTTCCTTCCCCGTAGAGTCGATGGTACGCATAATATCCTGCTGGGCTACTTCTTGCTCACTTAAAAATGGACTGGTTTGATTGTTTGCCGACCCTTCAGTGTCTCTTTGAGCAACAGAACTTAGATCAGCAGGGTTAGATGTAGCTTCAGTTGAGGTAGGTGTAGTTTCAGACTTCCGTTTAGCTTTCGCCTCTGCCGAACCTATCGATCCATAGATTTCGCCTTCGTAAGGGGTAGCGTTATCGAAAGCGTTCTGAATTCTAAAACTTCTTTGCCGACTAGAATTAGCTTCGGACTTTTCAAGCATATTTTTGTAAACGCCTTCGGTCAATTGGCTTACTAAAGTTCTATGCATGTTACTCCCGACTTCGTAAACTTCAGCTGAAGTACTTTTTACGTCCTTCATCCCCGTTACACCGAGATCATCGGTGGGATCTACAGGTACTTGCGATAAAGTCTCTAGAGAAGCGTGAATGTTTCCGTTCCTGTCAACGTTTACGGCAATGATTCGTTGATTCTCACCGAGATCTCCCGTTATCTCCTCACCTACAGGAGTGCTAAGCTGTCTAAGAGCTCTGAATCCTACCGTTTCCAACGGAGATGTAACTCCTGCTGCTAGATTTCCAAGTAAGTCCGAAGCTCCTTCAGAGTTAGCTTTATAATCCGAGCCTAGTATTACGCCAGAATCAGGGACTTCTATTTCAAGCCCTTCGGGTGAGGTAAGCCCGCCAGTAAACAGGGTGTCCTCAATGTCTTCAAAATCCTCCCCGTGTCTTGTGTTCCAAGCTGTACCTACGCCGTCCAAGAAGACGTCGAGAGCCTCTCGAACAACAGCGGAGTTATTCCCTGACATAGCCTCATCAAGGGTCATATTAGTGTCCTTTGTCTTTAAGTGGCTATTTACAATCCCTCTTAATTTCGTTCGATCTGAAAGTAAAGAACTTTCGGCCCACGTTTTAGCCGCCTCAGCGCTTACATGAGCGTTCTTCATCGCATCCTGAACGCCATCGTAGTAATTGAAACCGCTTTCAGAGAATAGACTCTCGGCTAGAGAAGGCATAAAAGGATTCTCTGGTCTTTGATATTGAGAAAGAGCCATCTCTCGGCCTCCTTTTCTTATAATCGGGGATCCGTTTTCGTCAAAGGCAACGTCAAGAGACTCATTAAGCTCTTTGTACCGTGATTCATACTCACTCATGCTGTTCGTATCAGCCTGATCGCCGTAAGGGTTTACTCCAGAAATGTTTCTCTGGACAGCCCCTTGCCAATTACCCGCTTGAGGGCCATCTTTTACGGACCCTATATTCTCTGTTCTGTACGTTTCAGATCCATCAATAAAACTCTTAAGCATATTGGCTTGCTGAGCAAACTGGACCATACCTTCCGTACTGGAAGACATAGAGCTAAGGTTGTCTGTTAGGTTCTGAGCCCATTTAGTGGCTATAGAATAGTCGTTCCCGAACATAGTGGCGCTATCGGCCATCTCGATCATTTCGGCCATTTTAAAAGCCTTCTCTTGAGACTGCTTCCTTTTCGTCTCTATGTTACCTAGTTCTTCTCTAAACCCTTTAAAAGGGTCCTGGAAGTCTGGCATCGCGTAGTCTATTGATCCTTTGCTCATTTCTTTGCTTTCATTGCGAACTCTCTCATCAACTTACGAAAGATAGGCGATTGCTTTGCTACTTTCTCTTGTTGTTCTGGATTTAAAATAACCTCTCCTCCTGTCATCTCTCCGATTTTAGCCCCGTCCTTTAACATGTCGATAGGGTTTGTTTCGTGAGAGAACTTACCAGGTGTAACCATACCCCCTTGTTTAAAGCCCATCTGAAGCTTTTGAAGCGCGGTTAACCCGCCGTACTGACTCGCATCGACCCCTCCGCCAAGCCCGCCGTATCCACTTTGCAATGTTCCCCCTCCTCCGCCAAAAGCTCCCGCTCCAAAGGAGCGCCCTGTAAGGTTTTCGAATCCAGATCCTTCAAAATCCGTACTTAGATCAGTCTTGCCCCCCAACATCCCCTGCCCGAACATACCTAGCCCAGCCCCTAAAGCATCCCAGGGTGCTTGATTAGCGGCGGCATCTAACTTCTCATTGTATAAGTTGGCCTTTCTCACGGCTCCGAATTTGCTTTTCGCAAAATCCCTATCTGAAGCTGTATTAGCATTGGCAACCCCCTGAGACACCGCACCGAATTTCAATAGAGCGTTTTGCTTCCTGCCAAGGGAGTCAGCCTCGATCTTGGCCATCTGATTTTGATTGTCAGTAGTCATATTACTCAACCCCCCAAGAAGAGCCTTGGCTCCTCCAGCTTTTAAGGCGTTTACATTACCCGCTAGGTTTTGCTCGGCAACTTTTCTTAACTGATCACCCGCTGGGTCCTGCATGGCTGCATTTTTATATGCTAGGTATGCTGGGTCAACTTCGTAATTAGGCGTGTCAGCCTGAAGCTGATCAAATTCCGCTCCTATTTTAGTAGGATCTTGACGGTTGTTTTTCGCTGCTGCTTGCGCTCCGAAGTATTTAGCTGCTGCTGGCCCTACGGTTCCTATTAATGTTCCTAATATTGACATAATGCAAATATAGTTATTGTTGCCCTAACGGGTGATGAGACTTAGAGTCAGTTACGTGTGTGTTTATACAGTACAACTCGTGTTTTGTGTTTGATGAGTTCGTTAGCTTGATTTTTGCCCAGTGGCCGCGCATTGGATCACCGTTTGTTGCTGAGTCTAAAACAACAAAAACCTTTTTACCAGCAACTGACAAGATGCTAGTACCACTAAGAGTAATTTGTGTATTGCTATCTACAGAAGCTACATTGAGTGAAGCTCCAGCAGCTCCAAGATTAATGAGATTCCCAGAATCATTTTCATATTGAATTGTACTTCCAAGAGGAATCGGCGTTCTTAAAAGCCTGACACCTGAAAGAGTTAAAGCCGTTCCAGAAACAGAAACAAAATCTCCAACGTAAAGCTTATTGCTTGTACTATTGATAGAAGTATCTCTAGGCATAGAAGCGTAGTAACTGCCTTCTTTCTTAGACCAAGAAGTTATAGTTCCAGACGTCTGACCTAAATCTGTTTTAGCTCCAGTGTTCATATCCCATAAAGCAGAATCTCCCTCGTAAGATAAAGCGTTATAAACCTTAACCCTAGAGGGAGACACTTTAGATACAACCTCAACGGTAGAGTCCGCGACTGAAGCTTCGTAGAACGTATTCCTGTTAGTAGTTGCGGCGTTATCGTCGTGACGGTAAAAAGCATTGCCGTTCGTGTTATACAACGCGCTATAAAGCATATTGTCTTGGTTAGCGTAGACGTCTGGTACGAAACTGTACTTGCTCTGCCACACCCCTCTATTGACGTCATAACCAATAGTCTCCCCTGTAGACCCGTTTTTACCTGTGATAAAGTACGTATTGATCCTTGGGTCGAACCCACTAACGTATTTTGTATATCCAGCTTTAAAGAAATCCTCGAAAGCGGAAGACATGCCCTTGTCAGATATCGGAGTAAGCTGTCCCCCTACTAGCCGTAGCACTTTTTGCCTAGACTCATCAACAAAGAAAACATCGTTATCCTGAATAAGGACAGCCTCTGGGTGGTTGCCACCGCCATAATCACCAGAAGAGTATACGGCTTTACCTAATACGCTAGTTGATATAGCTACGTTTCCGCTGCCTTCCGCATATTGAATAATGTTTTTTCCTACAGGAACGAGCGCAAGCTTGTTCTCTTGAATAGCGGCAAGGTCGTCATTGTAGTTCCCTATATAATTGATCGCTCCGTACCTAGAGTCTAGACTTTCAAAGTTGCCTAGCGAAGGGTTAAACGAGGAAAAAGCTAAATTAGCTACCCCTTCTGAATAGGCATCGCTATAGGTAATCCCATTAAAAATAGATGTGCTCGCGGCTGATTCAAAATAAATATGAGGTCTCCCTCTGTCCCAATCTTTGCTTTTAATAAAATCGGAAACTGACTGAGACTCTAAATCTAAGTTTATATAACTCCATTCTTCGGGTGTCGCCGTGTCATTCCAATTCGTATCGTATAGCGCAGTACTGCAAGCTGTTGTTTTTAAATAGGTGTCCGCGCAGTCAAGGTAGACGTCTGGACCGTGATTGCTATTGAAGGTGCCTTTGTAGCCTCCAACTTTTTGACTATGACCTATTTCATAATAAACTTGCTGCTTTGTTTTTCTTGGAGAAACTATCTCGACTACCGAGTGATGTCCCCAATGGCTAGCTGCCGTAGCGGATCCTATTGGGTAATCCGTACCTGTGTGAGCGAACCAATCCCAGCCTGGATATTTTAACTCGTTAGTTCCGCCAGCATCTTTAATCCCCGCTGCTATTTGCGGAGCCTCTATGATAACAAACGTACCTTGATGTTTCTTTTCTATACTCCCAGCTGCATGGTGAGATAAAGGGTTTTCGATGTTGTCACCTAAAAGAGCAACCCCTACAACATTAAACTCAATAATTGAAGAACCGTCAGAGGCCATCGGGTAAGTAAAACCTCCTATCTCGAAGCCCCCGTCTGCCGAGTACTTTACCACTCTCAATTTATCGCCCTCTGTAAAGGAATAACTTCTTGACGCTCCTTTCTCGCTCGTGTACTTGTCTAAAGTTTTTAACGATACATATAACTGCTTCTTTTGTGGGTTTATCGTATTCGCATGTCCAGGAGCCCCTGAGTTCTCCTTAAGGGGGGCATACGCACCTCCCGTGGTGTATGTAAAAACAGAGTCAAAACTTTTCATCCCTCCGTATACAACTTGCCATCTTTCCGCCCAATCAGGAGCGTCGTCAGTAAACTGAAGTAAAGCTGAAACAGCTCCTTTCCCTATGCTAGCCCCTCTCTCTCCTGGGAATTCTGAATAGAATCCGCCGATCTTGTTAACATTCCCAGACCTATTATACTTATCGTAATACACAACGCCAAAGTCATGATGACTCCCAAACTTAAAACTTGGTTGAGCTTGAAAATTTCTAAAAACCTGAGTAGTAGAAGAAGTTAAATCTATTGAGTTACCCTGGTAAAACCTTAACCTTTGGGTTGTTTGGTTAGCGAATGTTTTGTTGACAGAAATAGCAGGCAAGGTTCCCGAAACAGTAGAACCAGAACCGCCAGAATAAGTGCTTGCCACCGCCAAAGCGTTATTTGCTTTAAAATGCTTTATATAAGGTACTATTCTTATACCCGTATTGCTGACGCTCTCAATATCGAAAGCCCATGTAGCTTTTACCGACCCTATGCAATTAAAACTGGTCCCGACTGCGATCGGAGCTCCTGACGGAGCCTGATCGACAGTTACTTGAGCCGCATTGCTGCTTAAAAAATAATCTATTTCGTATTCCGTGTCACCTAGAGATTCCGCTAGTTGAGCCTGAAAATCGGTCACAAAAGAAGATAAAGTTACGTCTTCGGGAACGGCAAAAGAAGTTGTAAAAGAGGGTTTTTGAGATATCGAAGTAAGCAACCCTACGGCACTGTCCCTATATTGAGGGTCCCCAAGTTTAACGGTATAAGAATTAGGAGTAGATTCTGTGTCAAATATTGTCCCCGTAGCTATGGTTCCAGCATTAGCTAATAAATCTACCTTGAAATTAAAATCAAATCTAACACCAAGTAAAGACCCGCCTTCAACAGTGTCAGTGCTAGCGCTGAAAGCTGACGGGCCAAGAAAATCAAGCTCTAATTTGTAGTTGTTTGTGGTGCTCCAATCCGTAGCCGTTTCGGTTATAAAAGCCGCTTCTCCCGATGAAAACAATACAGCGCCTCCAGCGGCTTCGTCTTGATACTTCGGAGTTATAGCGGCAGAAATCGAGTGGTTGGGTCTACCTTCTAAATAGTTAGAATAAAAAATCCTATTACCTGAAATTGCCTGACCCCTAGCTAATCTAGGGACGTTATCATAGGCTTTATTTACGGTATTTGTATCTACAGTACCATACAGGCCGTTATTGTAAAACTGATAAACACCGCTTGCAGAGTCGTAGATTTTTATAGAAGTGCTACTGTGAATTGTCCTCGAAAGGTCTGAATTAGGATCAAATTCGTCAATAACAAAAAAACTACCGTCATTGCCGCTGCGACCCAACAGCCTTAGCTTCTTAACGTCCTTTGGATTACTAATCGCTTTGTTTGAGCCTTTAGACCAGTTTACGTTTATTTCACATTTGTTGTCGGTAAAAAAAAGCTGACCGCTGTCGTCGCCCTCTAAACCAGAAGACGCTATATGATCGGGGTAAGCAAGAGCCGAATAAGGAGAAATAGCAGATTCTTCTCCGTCTTTATAAATGTATTGAGTGGCAAATTGAAAAACCTCTCCTGTAAAATTGTTCACAGGAATCGATAAATCTGTGTCAAAATTAAAGGAGGGAGGAATAACCTGAGGAGCTTTAATTGCTTTTAAACTGTAGTCTAATTGGTCATCCGAAATATCGTTATAGTCACCAGCTAAAGCTCTATCTACGTTTATTTTTCTTGGTTCGTTAAGATTATCTGTAAAATACAAGATCGTTTGTATAACTCCATCCTGCTGAAAAGCGCCGTTAAGCACATCCACCTTCACAAACTTATCTGACTCAAAGTTCAACCAAGTGCTTTTAAACACTATTTTGTATTCGTTTTCTGTTGTGTCGTACTGATATATAGTGTCTTCAGAGTGGCCGTCGTTACCTGAAACAAAGAAGTATATCTTACCTCTCTGCGAGTCAGAGACTTGCCCGATTACAGTAACCTCATTGCCAGCCCCTGCCGTTAGAGCGCTACCAGCCACTGCCGTACCCGCGATAGTCCCTTTAACATTCTTGATGACCCCCTCGCTACCTTCTCCGTCCTCGGATATAGTTACGTTAAGAGCGTCGGTCATAGCGCCAGCCTGTAGCAATCGCTCATCCTCATCACTGACAAGGAAGCGCGGTGTTATTTTATCAATCGCCATTAGAACTTAGGTGACTGTTTGAAATTCTTTCTAATTGTCTTCAGAGCCTCCTCTTTTGTGAATGACTTCATACGCGAATTCGCTTTACGTCTCTCGTTGTAATACTCCTGCCGCGCTCTAGCCTTTTCGTTCGCTGGAACAGAGGATCGTCTCTCGATGATTTTGTAGTACATATAAGACATCAAAGCCTCCTCTAGGTAGACATGTACCTCTGGGTTCTTAGAACGCGCCTCATCAGCTACGTATTCGATTACAATCTCAGAAACCCCACTCATAGGGCTGATCTCAATTCTGTTCTGATCAAGGTTAACCCTGAACTCTCCTCTGTATCTGCCCCCTCCAGCTCCATAGATAGCGTTCTGAGCCCCGTAATAGTAATCCCTGAAGATAGTAGAGTTAAAGCCCGATTGTATCCCTACGTCGCCCGTAGAGGTCTTGTCGTCAATCCTGTCATAAACGCCATCGTTGTCACTATCATTAGCTGTTGCCGAAGTAGGCGCTTTTACGCCAGCCCCAGCGTCATACGCTTGAGAGTAGTTTATGTTCTTGTTCTCCCCAAGGACGTAAACCAGGTTGTCGCTCCCAACCACTCCTATCTTACTCCATCCCACATAATCGTCTGGAAGCTCTACGGTGTTATTAGCAGAGTTGATAGTTAGTTTTAAAGACCGAATCTTATTGGATACATCAAAGCCAAACTCGCGGATACCGCGAAGAGCGTGAGTTCTTACCTGATTATCGCTAGCGGTGCCTGCGAAATCGTCCTCCGCCATCGTAATGATGAAGTCGTTTATAATCTGATTGAGAGGTACTGTATTCCTAGCCATTAGTAAGTTTCTGCTTGTTTCCTAGCCGTCATTTCCTGACCAGTATAATTAACGATATCCGTATCCCTTAAGTTAATCCCGATCATCTTGCCGATCTCATAAACCAAATCAGATACGTAGTGCTCTGGAAGCTCGAAATCAGTAGAGGTTCCTCCCTCCGTATACGTAGGCATAGTAGCTGTTCTAACTCCAGTAGAAGTCCTGCCTTCTGGATACTTATAGTATCTAACCTCGATCTTGTTTATGCTGGTAGGGAAGACATGTATGTCTTCAGATACCAAGGCAATGGGGAACTCCTCTGTAGGGGAGCTAAGGTTGCTAATAAGGATGCGCTCAATTTTCTCCTCGTCGTAGCAGATCTCGATAGGCTTCTTAGTCGATTGATCTAAAAGGATGCTGCCTGCGGTAGCCATACTGATGATCCGAGCCATAGGACTAGTCGCATTAGAAACGTTAAATACACCGCTAACCTTAGGTAGCGTAGCTTTAGTAGAGAAAGCAGCCAAATCCTCTTGGATACGCTTAAATCTAGACTTATCTCTAGACGGGTCAAAACCAGAACGAGACAGCTTCTTGACGTCTTTTAGCTCGTCGAATAAACCATTGAATATATTGAGCTGAGCGACCTGGGCAAATCTGTTGAACTCGACAGGCGAAACAAAGCCCTGTTGGTCTTTATTAGCCAGGTCCTGCAACGTATTGTACACAGTTTGTATGCTAGCTCCGAATGTCTTTGCCATGAAGCAAATATACAAAAAAGAAAAGCCCCCTAAATAGGAGGCTTCTCATAGTGGATGTGAGGCTGTCTTAGTCTAGCTGACGTTCGATCTCTCCAACGACTGGGGCTGCTACCTCGGTCATACAGTAACGAACAAAAACATCAACAGGATCTTGTCCCACAGGGACGGAGATAATGTGCTTATTGGTGTCGAACCACTTAATCGCATCGCTGTCAGCTTTAATAATTTGATAGGATACAGCCTGCTTAATCTTAGACTTCATTGCTACCACAGGGTTATCGAATGATTCGATAAATGCCTTCGGTGACTTCTTAGCCTTCTGCAAGAGATCGTGCTTGATCTCTGAGGTTGCACGATTAATGTCCATTCCGTAAGCTAACGCAACAGATAGAAGCTCATCAAGCTCTTTATTTCGAAGCATGTTAATTGCATCGTTAACCAAAAACTCTTGACTAATATCTTTCTCCACGTTCTCAACAACGTCAACGAGAAAAAAAGCATTCCCTCCGTTAGCTTTGTTGTCAGGATGAACTTCTAAATAAGACTGAAGGTTTGGCTTATTTGAAGGAACCAAAAGGTTTCCCATCGTAAATATGACAGGTGTTTTTACCGAAAACTCACCTTGCTCGTCTTTAAATATAGAGTGTTCGTTCTCACAATATCGGATCTCTCTAACTCTTTTAGAATCCTCGTCAAATACTGTAATTCCGCTCTGCATAAGCATTAGCACGGCTTTTGATCGAATGGACTTATAGTGAGCGGGTGCAGAAGTAGAATTTTCTACTCTTCTGATTTTAGGCTTTCTAGGAGATTCCTGGTTTTTTTGTGGTCTTCCAGGCGACTTCTTTGTTTGTGTAGGCATGATTAAATGAAATTGAAATTAAAAAAAAAGAGATAAAAGAAGGGGCTAGGCATTTCCCAGCCCCCTCGATTACCGATAGGTATTATCCTTGGAGTAATACGTGCTGGTTAGCAGCACGAGTCACCAAGTTACACTCAGAGCGATAGTTAAACTTAACGGTATCCTTACCGCTAGTTACGTGTCCGAGAACTCCACCGCCTTCTACCCAGTGCTCCATTTCGCGAGAGTAGTTGCCAGCAGCTTTGTAGTTCATCTCCAAGGCTGGAGACTTAACACCAGTGTTAGCATCAGCAACCTGAGTCATTGGAATCATAGCTCCAGTAGGTCCTCCGATGCCGCCCAATGTCGGGTCGTTCAACAGCTTCCAGTCGTGCTTGTGGAAAGTGTAACCACCACGAGTAAACGATTTAAAGCCAAGATTCACAGCCATAGCTTCGTCGTTGTTAAACGCTCCGAACTGAGAAGCTAAACCAGCAGTAATGCCACTCCCAACACCAGCAGCCAACATGTCGTCGATTTTCAAAGACTGAGTTCTGTTCAAGTACATGGCGTACTCAGAAGAAGCTCCTTCCTTGTCTAACTGAAGAAGAATTGGATCAAAATCAGTAAAAGCGGCAGCTGAGCCAGCAACAGTGATTCCTCTCTTTTCAACAGCTTCGAAGTAACCTTCAGAAGGAACGATATCCTTACCGCCGACAGTAACGGCAGCCCCGTTATTTGCCTCAGCATACAACAACATCATTTCTCTCTCGTTCATGAAGCGCTTACGAGCATCCATTTCGTTCTTCAAGTACCACATGTACTGACCGTTCACGTTCAACCAACCGATGTTAGTAGCTTGAGAACCACTTACTTCGTACATCTCCTTAACGATGATGTATGGGTTCTGACGCTTGATCAAACCAGTCTGGTAGAAAGCTGATGGCTGCTCAGTGCCTTGAGCGTGCATATTACCAATGATTGCAAACTCACCATCAAAGTCACTAGAGTCACCAACATCGGTGCTAGTGTCAGTCGTTCCAAGATCAACAACTGTAAGTTTGTTTCTCGACGTAGTTGTAGTGCCGTCAGTATCATCCACGACCGCAGTAACGAGAAGTCGATCTCCATTTGGGCTAAGCAAAACGTCATTAACGCGAGCTACAGTAGATACATCAACGTCGTCCGTGTTGCTTGCCTCAAGGAAAATGGTGTCCGCTGATGCATCATAAAAACCAGATACGGTCTTGTGCAAACGACCTTCTTCGTACCACTCAACCTTGTCTGAGGTACCTGCGTTCTTCTTAGCGCCCGTGAGCTCCAAGAATCCAGTGATGCCCTGATCACCATAAGTTTTTACATAAAGATCTCTTACGTCGGGCTTCGTAGGATCCAAAAGAGTTGCCAGAGAAACATAGTTCTGTGGTGTTGCTTGCAGACCGCCACCTGTTACGGTTGCTTCTGCTGCATTACTGGGAGTGCCAAATGCCATAATTTTTTATTTTTTAATAGTTTAGATAAATCCGAACCCTCCGCTACTATGCCCAAGCGCTTGTTTTAATTGTTGGGTAAGAGCGTCAGGCCCTTGTGGTGTACTGCCTTGATTCGGAGACTGAGCGGTTACGTTAGCTGCTTTATCTACTAAACCTCTTTGACCATCGGACATACCCTGCTTATAAACAGATTTTACGATACTTTCCATATTGTCAATGACGGCTCGGTGAACATTCAACGATTCGTAATCCCAGCTTCCATCCTCACGTACATAAGGATCAAAGTACTCGTCAAGGCGAGCGTTTTTATCCGCAAGTTGATTCCTGTAATTGTCATCCATTCCGAAAGTAAAGCTCTTTCCATTTCCAAGGTCAAATTCAACCCCTTCCATAGAACTCACTTCGCTTCTCATAGAAGCAATCCAATTATCATCAATTGGAGATGTCGATGTTTCTGCTTGACGTTCAGGGGCCTGGTACTGCGAACGCAGACCTTCTATCCCACTTCGAGCGCTAGCCGAGTCCATCTTCATTTGCAGTTGCGAGAGCTTCACCTCCTCCTCTGAGTGTAGATCGGGATCAAGCTTATACTTGCTAGAGATCAATAAGCCAATTTCTTCTTGAGATAGGTTCGGGTAATCAGATGCCATCTGTACCTGAATAGCAGTCATGTCATCCATTTCGGAAGGGTTCATGGACTGGTAAACAAACCAATCTCTAGGGTCACGGCCAGTCTTTTCGACAAA